>Ga0207428_10000361_pt1 | contig 58464 bp, 50 predicted proteins | sample RhiMethybrSRZTD1_FD_187600 | JGI IMG/M metagenome (GOLD analysis project Ga0207428, IMG submission 187600) | Populus rhizosphere microbial communities from Tennessee, USA - Rhizosphere MetaG P. TD hybrid SRZTD1 (SPAdes) (version 3) | ecosystem: Host-associated > Plants > Roots > Rhizosphere >...
CGAATGCCCGGATTGCGCTCCGCCCGCCATGCGAAGCCGGCTGACCTCAGCATCGAGATTGCTCGGGGCTCGGATCGAGGGATGCCTGGCGAAGCGCGCGTCCGATATGTCAGTCGGGAACGCCACGAGGACGGCACTCCACAACTGACCGTGTGGACGGGATCGGGAGGACACCGCTTCCTGTATCGCGACGGGACCGAGTTCCTCATCAACGAGCACGCAACCCGCGTCGTGGTTCGCTGGGTCGATCCTCTAACACTCGAGGATGCCGTCGTCTACCTGCTCGGGCCCGTACTCGGTTTCGTCATGCGGCTCCGTGGCATTGTGCCTTTTCATGCGAGCGCCGTAATGATCGGGTCGGGAGCGGTTGCCTTTGTAGGAGAAGCCGGAGCTGGTAAATCGACAACGGCTGGAGCGTTTGCTGCGCTCGGTTACCGCGTGCTGTCCGACGATCTCCTGCCTCTGGTGGAGAAAGATGGCCGCGCCTTGGCTCATCCGAGCTATCCGAGACTCACCGTCTGGCCGGATTCGGCAGCCGCCTTGTTTGGATCGGAGGACAAACTGCCGGCACTGACACCTACATACGACAAACGTTACCTTGACCTTCAAAGCGGACAGCAATTCCAGGACTCGCCGCTGCCCCTGAACGCCATCTACGTTCTCGGAAGCCGCGAGCGAGCCCTTACGGGTGTGACGGTTCGGTCACAGCGACCGCAGGCTGCCCTGATGTGCCTCGTGAAAAATACGTACGGCAACTATTTGCTCGACGGGACTATGAGAGCGATGGAGTTTGATGTACTGAGTCGCATTGCGCAGGACGTCCCAGTCCGTCTTGTGACGTTTGGGGATGATATCGACCAACTGTTCGCGAATTGCCAGCGGCTCGTTGAGAAACAGCTGATGGAGGCGACGCCGGAGTCCTTATGAATGAACCGGAGAGCAAACCGTCGAAACAACCCTATTCACCGCCGCGTCTCGTCACCTACGGCGACATCACGCAGCTGACACAGTCAACCGTCACCGGCAAGCAGAGCGCGGATGGTGGGGGCAAGCTGAAGACCAAAACAATGTAGGCGTGCCTGGCCTTCCACTTGCAACGTACGTCTGCTGTGTTAACACCCCTAACATCCTTAACGTCCTTAACACCGCAGGGGGTCCGCGCCAGAGCGCGCACGATCCTTGGGTGGACACCTGGCCTGAGAAACCTTGTCTCCGGCTCCGTGTTGCCGTGCGGTTGCCTGGTAGGAACCTACGAAACCTGGACCCGGGGACTGATCACGATCGTGGACGAACGCGGACGGGCGTGCCGCGACGACCGTCATCAGGCCAACGCCATCCTCTGAGTCGTCCGCCTAGACCTTGACCTTGGGGCGTCCTCGCGGCTTCTTGGGTGGCTTGTCGAGCGCCTTCAGCAGGACTTCTGCAGCCACGTCCGCGCCGTTGGTTTCTGGCTTCTTCTTGATCTTCGGTTGCGCGAGCAGCTTGTCCAACGCTGATTCCCACTTGCCCGCGAGCAGATCGTCGTGGCCGATCGAAGCCGAGCGGAGGTACTTCGGCATCTCGTCGACGAGGACGTCGTATTCGGGGAAGTGTCCGCGCGGTGTGTAGAGTACGGCGGCATCATTGGCGATGCACTCGGAGATGATGCCGTACCCCGGCTTGGTCACGACCGCCTCTGAAGCGCCAACCAAATCCTCGTAACGAACACCGAGGTTGTACATCGCCTCCTCGTTGATCGTGACGAGGGAGCCTTTCCGCTCCGCGGGCGGTGTGTCCTTCTTCACGCGCTGCAGCGGAGTCATCGCCGTGATCAGGACGCTGTATTTCTTCAGCTTGGACAAGACCTCGGTGTCGATACCGGCAAGTCCGAACCCACCGAAGGAGGACAACACGATCGGCTTGTCCGCCGGGATCTTCAGCAGCTTGCACACCTCTTCTCGCGATCGATGGGCGTGCCGGGCGATGAATGGGATGTCCCTGACGTTGGAGAAGCTCTCGAATCCGCCGGACATCGGCAGCCGCAGTGCCATCGACGCCTTGGCGTACGCGCCGCGAATCGTCGGTAACAGCGAGGGCGCGAGGCGTACGCGAGGGTAGTCGGCGTAAATCCAGTCCCAGGTGAAGTTGCCGAGCCCGATTGAGGGAATGCCGGCCGAAGCGCCAACGGCAAACGCGAGCGGGGGGATGTCCCCAACGATCAATCCGGCACCGAGCTCCCGTAACGACCGCGTCTCGCTGGCCGCGCGTGTGACGAGATCGCTGTGGAATGCTGCGGCGCGCCTGATGCTGTCCGCTTCATCCAGCGTCAACGCGTCTGACTGCACGACGCCGGTGTCGCACTCGAGGGTGCTGTAACTGACCTTCCCTTTGACCGTGAGGTCGAACAGCCAGCGGGGCGCGGAGGTTCGGACGCCGACTCGTGTTTCGGGACGCTGGGCCAGGATGGCGTTGATGACCTCGATGGAGCGCGAGGCGTGCCCAAACCCGTGACCAGAGATGTAGAAGACGATCGCTTGTGCCAAAGACTGGCCTACCTCGCTTGGCGGGTCTGAAGATCCGCCTCTACGTGATCCGATCCGCTCAACTGCGGCGGCTGACCGTTCGACAATGCAACTGCGACGACCTGTTCCAGCGTTTCGACCGGAACAAATGTCATATCCTTCCGAATTTCCTCGGTCAACTCCATCAGATCGGGCTCGTTCAAGGCCGGCAGGATGACGGTCTTGATGCCCGACCGACGCGCCGCCAGCGACTTCTCACGAATGCCGCCGACCGGCAGCACCAAGCCACTCAACGTGATCTCGCCCGTCATGGCGATATCGCGCCTGACCGGTACCTTTCGCACAGCCGACAGGATCGCCGTCGCCATCGTCACGCCCGCCGAGGGGCCGTCCTTCGGGATGGCCCCGGCCGGCACGTGAACGTGCAGATCCTGCTGCGCGAGGAATTCTGGTGAAATTCCGAGCTCCCTGGCGTTTGCCCGAATGTGACTCAGGGCTGCCCGAGCCGATTCCTGCATTACATTCCCGAGCTGGCCCGTCAAGATAATGTTCTGGTTCCCGCCCGGAAGCAAGGTCGCTTCGACAAAAAGCACGTCTCCGCCGGTTTCCGTCCAGGCCAAACCCGTGGCCACACCGGGCCGTGAGGTGCGAAACGCCATCTCTTTCTTGAAGCGAGCGGGCCCGAGATAGCTTTCGACATCGGACGGATTGATGACCGTGGGCGGCGGTTCCGGGCTTCCCAGTGCGCGTGTGGCGATCCGCGCCGCCACCTTGCGCGCAAGTGTCCCGAGCTGACGTTCGAGGTTGCGAACGCCGGCTTCACGCGTGTACTCGCTGATAACCAGCCGCAGCGTCTCGTCAGGAATCTCCATCGTTCCTGCGGGCAGCCCATGTTCGTTCATCTGACGAGGCAGCAGGTACTTGCGGGCGATGTGGACCTTTTCTTCCTCGCTGTAGCCTGCCAGTTGGATGATCTCCATCCGGTCCAGGAGGGCGGGGTGAATCGTGCCCAACTGGTTCGCCGTCGCGATGAACAGCGTTCGCGACAGATCGACCGGGATCTCCAGGTAGTGATCGCGGAACGAGTGGTTCTGCGCCGGGTCGAGCACCTCGAGCAGCGCCGCCGCCGGGTCTCCGGAGAAGCCGCCGGCAGTCACCTTGTCGATTTCGTCGAGCATGAAGACCGGGTTCATCGAGCCAGCCTGTTTGAGCGCCTGGACGATGCGACCGGGGATCGAACCGATGTAGGTGCGCCGATGGCCGCGAATCTCGGCTTCGTCGCGGACACCGCCGAGTGACAGGCGGACGAACTTTCGCGACATCGCGCGGGCGATTGACTGGCCGAGCGATGTTTTGCCAACTCCAGGAGGACCGACGAAACAGAGGATCGGCCCCTTCATGTCGCCCTTCAGTTTGCGGACCGACAAATACTCGATGATTCGCTCTTTGACCTTGTCGAGGTCGTAGTGGTCTTCGTCGAGCACGCGGCGTCCCTCGATGGGATCGATGCGGTCCTCGGTTGTCACCGACCAGGGAATATCGAGCAGCCAATCGATGTAGGTGCGCAGCATCTGATACTCGGGTGATGCTGCGGTCATCCGCGCCAGACGATCGACTTCGCGCATCGCCACTATGTTCACGCTCTCGGGCAGCTTGGCGTCCTCGACGCGCTTGCGCAGTTCGGCGATCTCGTTGCCTTCGCCCTCGCCGAGTTCCTGCTGAATGGCTTTGAGCTGCTGACGCAGGTAGTACTGGCGCTGCGCGTCGGTCATCTCCTGCTGCGCGGCCGATTCGATCTTGCCCTTCACTTCGAGCAGCGACACCTCACGCGTCAGCGACGACGACACGATCTCGAGTTTCTTGAGGAGATCGTTCGCCTCGAGCATCTCCTGCCGGTCCGAGGGCTTCATCTCGATGAGGCTCGCCAACACGTACGCGAGTCGCAACGGGTCGTCGATGTTCATGACGACGCCGCGCAAATCTTCGGAGAGACCTGTTGAAAGCGAGAGCGCTTTTTCGATCAGTTCCTGGATGCGGCGGATGTGCGCGTCGACGTCGATCGTGCGTTCGAATGTTTCGGGCTGCTGGGTAATCTGCGCCCGCATGCTGGTGCCGGTGCGCGTGACCAGCGTGGCACGCGCACGCGCCAGTCCCTCGATGATGATGTTGATCCCGCTCGGGACCTTGGCCATCTGGCGAATGACGCCGACGGTGCCGACCTGAAGCAGATCGTCGGGTCCCGGATCTTCAGCCTCGTTCTTCTGCAATACGAGGAACACGAGACGATCGACACCGAGTGCCCGGTTGACTGTTTCGATCGAGACCGGACGATTGACGGCCAGCGGCTGCAGCGTGAGTGGCAGCGCCACTGTGCGTCGCAGCGGCAGGACGGGCAACTCCGATGGCAGTTGGGGTTCGGTGTCGGCCATGTCTGGCTTTGGGCTCTGGGCGCTTGGCTTCCAGGCTTCAGGGCTCTTGGCTCCCGGCAGCCCATATTCCTAGCCAAGGCGAGCGCAAAGCCGAGAGCCGTCATGTCCAGTCTATCAGTGTGGTACGCTTCGCGCGTGGACGAACGACAGTTTTTCACGGAGAAGCCTGAGCAGCGTCCGGCTCGCTTCCAGTGTCCGCGCTGCCGTCGAACCAATGACTACTCCATCAAGTGGCTGCGTCGGACGAAGAAGGCTCAGATTCCATCAGGGGCCAACGAGCACGATCGCGTCCTCTTCGGCAAATCAAAGGATCACCTGATTCGGGTAGACGACGACCTCGTCTGTAAAACGTGCGGCAAACGGTTCGAGATTCCGTCGCACCGGGCACTCATATTTCTGGAAGAACTCGAAGGCCTGCCGCAAGATCCGGATGAGGAGTAAGAATCGCAAGACCTCAACGAGGAGTAGGGGAATCATGGGAGCACTGTTGAGTGTCAGGCGTGCGTGCATCGCTTGGGTGCTGCTCCTCGCGGCCGGTACGGTTCCGTCGGCACAGCAGGGGGGCGGAAAGCCGGCCGCCCCGACATCCAGTCCGGCGGCGCGCGCGTTGAATGCGGGTCAGTTCGAGGAAGTCGAGCGGCTCCTGAAAGGTGCGACCGACCCGGCGTCGATCGCGCTCCGTGCCCGCGCGCAGATTGCGCAGGGTCATTACCAGGAAGCGCAGACGCTGCTCACGCCGGCAGCATCGGCGCAACCCGATAGCGATGCAGCCCTCGAATTGGGGTTGCTGGAGCTATACCTCGGTAAGCGCGCGGACGGAATCAGGCGGCTGCGCGTGCTCACCGGGCGGCTGTCGCCCCGCTCGGCGCGCGATTTCTTCCGCCTCGCACAGGCCGCGAGTGCCCTCGCCACGTTCCAGGACGCTCAGGCGTTCAAGGATGCCAACAGCTACTTCCGCGACGCCAACAAGCTGGCCCCGAACGACCCCGATATCAACGCTGCGTGGGGCGAACTGTTCCTCGACAAGCACAATCCCGCCGATGCGATGAAGTCGTTCCAGGAGGCGCTGCGCGTCGACGACAGTCATGTCGGAGCGCTCATTGGTGCGGCCGAGGTCAATACGGGAATGAATCCGCCGGCGGCGCGGGCTGCGCTCGAGCGTGCGCTCAAGATCAACGCGAACTCAGTGCCCGCGCTTCTGTTGCAGGCCGAGCTCGCGCTCGACGATCGCGAGCGGGATCGGGCGCGCGAGAGCATCAAGAAGGCGCTGGCAGTCAATCCCAACAGTCTCGAGGCGCGTTCACTCGACGCGGCGATCGCGCGGCTCGAGGACAAGGCCGCTGAATTCGATCGCCTGGCGCAGGATGTTCTCAAGATCAACCCGGGTTATGGCGAGGTGTATCGCGTGGCCGGCGATCACCTGGCGCGCAATTACCGGTTCGACGAGGCGGTGACGCTCGTTCGCCGCGCGCTGACGCTGGATGCCGACAACACTCGCGCGTACTCGGATCTGGGCACTCACTTGTTGAGGACCGGCGACGAGCCGGGTGCGCGCGTGGCGCTGGAGCGCGCCTTCAAGGGTGACGCCTTCGATCAGACGACGTTCAATCAGCTCGATCTGCTCGACACGATCGACAAGTTCGTGACGATCACCGATGGCGACATCATCATGCGCCTCGATCCCGCCGAGGTCGGCGTCATGCGCGAATACGCGATGCCGCTCGCCAAGGAAGCGTTGGGGACGCTGCAGAAGCTCTACGACTTCAAGGTGACGGGGCCGATCCTGATCGAAATGTTTCCCAAGCACGATCAGTTTGCCGTCCGGACGATCGGGTTGCCCGGCTTCATCGGCGCGCTCGGCGCCTGTTTCGGCCGGGTGGTGACGCTCGACTCGCCGAACGCCCGCGAACCCGGAGAGTTCCACTGGGGCGAAACGCTCTGGCACGAGATCGCCCACGTCATCACGCTGCAGATGTCCAAGAACCGGCTGCCGCGCTGGTTGAGCGAGGGCATCTCGGTATGGGAGGAGCGCCGTGCGCGGCCGGAGTGGGGCCGCGAGATGGACATGTCGTTCGCGCAGGCGATCAACGAGGACAAGGTGCTCAAGTTGAAGGTGCTGAACGAGGGATTCAGCGACCCGCGCCTGATCTCGCTCTCGTACTACCAGGCCTCCCTCGTCGTCGATCACATCGTCGACACATACGGCGAACCGAAGCTCCGGGACTTGATCCGGTCGTATGGAGAGGGACTGGAAACCGAGGCCGCGGTCAAGGAGTCGCTCGGCGTGAGCCTGGATCAACTGCAGGAGGGTTTTGATGCGCGGCTCGAGAAACAGTACGCCACCCTTCGGAAGTCGCTCCAGACGCCGAAGGTCGAGAGCAAGCCGACGCCGGACGATCTGAAGAAGCTGGCCGAGACCAACCCGGAGAGCTTCGCCGTGCAGATGCAGTTGGCCGTCGCACTCCATCAGGCCAAGGACCCGAAAGGCGCCATTCAAGCGCTCGAGCGTGCCGCGAAACTGGCACCAACGGCCACCGGAGACAACAACCCGAACAAGATGATCGCGGCCATTGCCGGTGAGATGAAGGACGAGCCGCGACAGATTCAAGCGCTCGACGCCCTCCTGAAAGTCGATGCCTCGGATGTCGAATCCGCGCGTCAGCTGGCCAAGCTGCTCGACTCGGTCAAGGACGATCGGCGCAGCGAGGAAGCCTACCGTCGAGTCATTGGCATCGATCCGTTTGATCGCGATGCTCAGACCGCCTACGGCCGGCTTGCCCTGAAACGGAAAGACAACGACGCGGCTGTGCGCGCCTTCCGCGCCGCGCTGGCGCGCAATCCGCCCGATCGCGCGCAGGCCCACGTCGATCTGGCCGAGGCATATGTGTCGGCCGGTCAGGCTGCCGAGGCGAAGAAGGAGATTCTCGCGGCGCTCGAAATCGCGCCTTCGTTCGAGAAGGCGCAGGATCTCTTGCTGAAGATCGCCCAGCCCTGAAGCCGGGTCTCAGGAACAAGACCCGGCCTACGATCCGTCCAGATCGTTCCACCATTCAACGCGCTGGCGCTGTGGACGCCGAAACGCGAAGACGCCAACGATGCCCGCTGCGAATCCAGCGACGTGCGCCCAGAACGCGACGCCACCTGCCGGCTCGCCGGCAGTAGCGGCCGCAATCGAGCCGACGCCGCTCAACAGCTGCATCACGAACCAGATCCCGAGGAAGAAGATCGCCGGCACTTCCACGATCGGGAAGACGATGAACAGCGGAAGCAGTGTGACGATGCGCGAATGGGGATAGAGGATGAAGTATGCGCCCATCACTCCCGCGACCGCGCCACTGGCGCCGACCATAGGCACCATGGAATCGGGCACCGTAAACGTTTGTCCTACCGCCGCCGCGGCGCCGCATAGTAAGTAGAACGCGAGGAATCGGCCGTGCCCCATCCGGTCCTCGACGTTGTCGCCGAAGATCCAGAGGTAGAGCATGTTGCCCGCCACGTGCAGGAACCCGCCGTGCAGAAACATCGACGTGAGGACGTTGATCCACGAGAAGTAGGCGGGAATGAGCGCAAAGGTCAACACGAAGCGATTGACGTCCGGGCCGAGAGAAAACTGATACAGGAAGACGAGAACGTTTATCGCGACCAGCGAGATGGTCACGTACGGCGTCGTGCGGGATGGGATGACGTCGCGGAGCGGGATCATCTCGGGCTGCAGCCCTCAGGTTCGGGCGTGTCGGTAGTACATTACCAGTTGCGCCCCGACTTCGAACGTCGAACTCCCTGACCTTTCCTGGAACCGTAGCCTGAACCACATGATCTGCAAGTATTGCCAGACCGAAATCGCCGACAAAGCACTCATCTGCTACCGCTGTGGTCGCTCGACAACCGAGCCTCGAATTGCGCCGCCGTCCACCGGATCGCTCTTCGAACACAAACGCCGCTCGCGCACCCCGCTCATCGTGGCGGCGGTGATCCTGGTGCTCGTCGTGCTGCTCCTGGCCTGGTTCCTGTGGCCGGCCCCGTCCCGCGTCGGTCGCTCGATGATCGAGTCGCCGGCAGAGGCGACCCCTATAATTGAAGTACGGATCCTGCACGAGCAGGTAGACATGTGGATGATGCTCTGATCTTCGACTGGAATCGCGATGCGCCGGTGCCCCGGCCCAGCCAGATCCTGCTCCTCGACGAAACCCTTCGCGATGGATTGCAGTCGCCCTCGGTGCGCGCGCCGACGATCGATCAGAAGCTCCGCATTCTGCATTTGCTCGACCGTATCGGCATCGACACCGCCGACATCGGCCTGCCTGGCGCCGGTCCTCATGTGGCGCGCGACGTTCAACGGCTGGCCTACGAGATCCTCGAGTGTCGCCTTCGCGTGCAGGCCAATTGCGCAGCGCGGACGGTCCTGTCCGACATTCAACCGATCGCCGACATCGTGCAGAAGACTGGTCTGCCAATCGAGTGCTGCTGCTTCATCGGCTCGAGCCCGATTCGCATCTATGCGGAAGACTGGTCTGTTGATTACTTGCAGCGCTGCACGGAAGAGGCAATCAGCTTTGGCGTACGCCACGGCTTGAAGGTCATGTACGTCACCGAGGACACGACGCGATCGGATCCCGAAACGCTGCGCCGGCTGTTTCGAACCGCGATCGACTCGGGCGCGTCGCGCCTGTGCATTGCTGACACCGTCGGCCACGCCACGCCCGCCGGTGCCCGCGCCGTCGTCGGCTTCGTCAAACGTCTCGTGGAGGCGAGCGGCGCCGATATCGGCATCGATTGGCACGGCCATCGCGATCGCGACATGGGGACCATCAACAGCCTTGCGGCGCTCGAGGCGGGGGCCACCCGCGTGCATGGAACCATGCTTGGGATTGGCGAGCGCGTGGGCAACACGCCCATGGATCTGTTGATGGTGAACCTAGTGCTCATGGGCTGGATCGAGCGTGACCTCACGCATCTCGACGACCTCGTGCACGCCGTGTCGGACGCCACCGGTGAGCCGATTCCCGATAACTATCCGGTCTTCGGCCGCGACGCCTTCCGGACGGCAACCGGTGTTCACGCCGCGGCAGTCGTCAAGGCCTTCCGCAAGAACGATCCCGACCTCGCCGATACCGTGTATTCAGGCGTGCCAGCACGCCTGGTCGGACGGCGCCAGCAGATCGAGATCGGACCGATGTCTGGAAAGTCCAACGTCGTGTTCTGGCTGGAGCAGCATGGGCTTCCGGCGGACGACGAACTCATCGATCGCATCTTCCGCCGTGCAAAGGCGTCGGCAACGGTCCTGACCGAGGCGGAAATACTCCGGGAGATCTCTGAAAGTTCGAAGTCAGAAGTTCAAAGTAAGAAAGTAAGTTGAAAGTACCGTCAGCTGATACCGGCATCCTTGCGGCCGCGCGGCGCCGCCGATGCACTTTGAAACTTACTTCCATCACTTTGAACTTTAAACTTTAAACTTCGAAATTGAGATGTGGTACGGCGTCGCCGCTTACACTCTGTGGGGCCTTCTGACGTTGTACTGGCGGCTGTTTCCGAACGTTCCCGCCATTCAGGTTCTCTGTCATCGGATCGTCTGGTCGTTCGTCGTGCTCGCGGCGATCATCGCGGCGAGATGGCCGGAGCGCCGCGCCGTGCTGCAGTCAGTGACGCCGCGAGTGGTCAGCCTGTATGCGGTCGCGGCGGTGCTCATCGGTGTGAACTGGTTCCTCTACGTCTATTCGGTAAACAACGGATTCGTGGTCGAAAGCAGTCTCGGTTACTTCATCACGCCGCTCGTGAACGTGCTGATGGGCGTGATCGTGTTCCGTGAACGCCTCCGTCAGATGCAATGGGTCGCGGTGGCGTTCGCATTCTCCGGTGTGGTGTGGCTGACGATCGCCTACGGGACGCTGCCCTGGATCGGGGTAGCGCTGGCGGCCAGCTTCGGCAGCTACGGGCTCGTGAAGAAGGCGGCGCCGCTGCCGTCGCTCGAAGGCCTTGCGCTCGAGACCGCCGTGCTGCTCGTGCCGGCCGGCCTGTATCTCGTCGCGCTGCACCTGAGGGGAGCCGGTGCATTCCTGCATTCGCGTGCAGGCACCGATATGCTCCTCGTTGCCGGCGGCGTCGTGACAATCGTTCCCTTGTTGCTGTTCGCGACTGCCGTTCGACGAATTCCGCTCTCCGTGGTTGGTGTCCTCCAGTACATTGCGCCAACCATTCAGTTCCTGCTCGGTGTCTTCGCGTTCCAGGAACCGTTCACGCGCGCACAACTGGCCGGCTTTGGTCTTGTCTGGCTTGGTCTCGTTGTCTTCGCCGTCGACGGCATGCGGCTGCGCAGCTCGTCGCCGTGGGCGGTCGCCGATCAGGGAGCCCGGTGATGCCTGCGATCACGATCCGACAGGCACAGGCGACGGATGCCGCCATGGTGCAGGAGATGCTCGACGAGGCGGCGAGGTGGGTGGACGCGATGGGAGTCGTCATGTGGGAGGCGGGCGAGCTCGTCCCCGGTCGCGTTGACGAGGAGATTGCCGCCGGATTGTTCTTTATCGCGGACGTCGACAACGATCCTGCGGGCGTGGTGAGGTTTCAACTCGACGATCGACTCTTCTGGCCGGATCTGACGCAGGATGATTCAGCGTTCATCCATCGCCTGGTGGTGCGAAGGCGTTACAAGGGTCTGGGCGTCTCGACCGCGCTCATGGAGTGGGCCGTTTCACGTGCCCGGACGATGGGCAAGAGTTATCTGCGGCTCGACACCGACGCATCGCGGCCAAAGCTGCGCGAGTTGTACGAGCGATTCGGCTTCGAGTTCCACAGCTTCCGCCAGGTAGGCGCGTACTACGTCGCTCGCTACCAGTACCGGTTGACGAATCAGGGGTGACGATGACTCGCGAGGTGCTGCTCGAGTTCATGCGATCAGAGAAATACGCGGTGCAAGCCTCGGTCTCAGCGGGCGGAGTTCCGCAGGCAGCTGTCGTCGGAATTGCGGTGACAGATGATCTCGAGATCGTGTTCGATACGCTCGCCTCGTCGCGCAAGGCGCCAAACCTGCGCGCGAATCCGGCGATCGCGCTGGTCATTGGTGGCACTCGCGACGGTGACGAGCGCACGGTCCAGTACGAAGGAACGGCGGACGAACCGAGCGGTGCGGAACTGGAGCGACTTCTCGCAGTGTACTATTCGCGATTCCCCGAGGGACCGGAACGCCGCTCCTGGCCGGATTTGATTTACGTGCGCGTCAAACCGACATGGATTCGGTACAGCAACTTCCAGAAGAACCCACCCGAAATCATTGAATTCGATCCGGCGACCTGGGCGCCTGACAGTTAAAAGTGTGCACTTCAAACTTTAAACTTCGAACTTTCAGCGAACGATCATTATGACGGCCACCATTGCGCAGATCACCCCCAGCCATTGAAGTCGGCTCAGCCGCTCGTGCAATACCACACGTGCAAGCAGGACGGTGCTTGCAGGATATAGGGACGCCAGCGTGACGACTATGCTCAGAGGCCCGGAACGCGTCGCGACCAGATAGAGGAGATTCGCGATCATGTCCAAGGTGCCGCCGGCGACAACGGTTGTGCGGATTCCTGAAGGCACATGAAGAGACTGCGAGGTCAACAGCGCGATCGCAGCGAAGAGAGCGACCGACACGCTTCTCGCGGCGACCAGCGGCCACAAGCCGGCCTGGCTGCTGGTCCGCGCAAGCGCCAGGTAGAAGAATCCGATGACCACACCAGATAAGAGCGCAAGTGAAAAAGCCGATCGGCGCGCCCCGGTCTTCTGGCCGGCGTCGTCACCCGTTGGATCAGGATGAGTCGATTGAGAAACGAGGGCGATGGCCACGATCGCGAGCGTGATGCCTCCGATAGTGACCGAGCCCGGCCGATCGCCAAGGGCAACTGCCGCGACGACGGGAATGATGACGGCGCACACAGCCGTGGTCGGCGCAACCACGGCCATCACGCCGACCGCGAGCGCCCGGTAGAGCAGCGCGACGCCGATGCCGCCCGTGAGCCCGGCGAGCCCGCCCCAGAGATAGTCCGCTCTGACCGGCGACGCCGCCGGCAACAGTGGCAGCATGAGGAAGAGCAGCAGGAGTCCCGCGAACTGTGAGACGACGACGATCGCGAGAGTGCTGGCTTTCTTAGAGGTCAGTCCGCCGAGAAAATCAGCCGCGCCGTAACAGACAGCGGAAGCGAGCGCGAGCAGAGCGAACATGCCGACGGCAGTCGCTAGGTACGTGCGCGAATAGCAGCCAGTACTCGTTCAGGAGTAAACGGAACCTGCCTGAGCCGGACTCCCGTTGCGTCGAAAACGGCATTTCCGATCGCCGGCGCGACCACCGTGATCGAGGTTTCACCCGAGCCGCATGCTTCCTCGTCGGTCTGGTTGAGCAGAACGATCTCCATCGCCGGCGGCGCGATGCCGAGTGTCAGCGAGTGGTATGAACGCCAGTCTACCGAGGTGATCTTGCGATCGTCCCACGTGACCTCTTCGCCGAGTGCGCGGCTGATGCCCTGGAGCGCTCCGCCTTCGATCTGGTTGCGCATGCCATCGGGATTGGAGATCGGACCGCAGTCCTGCGCCACGACGAGGCGAGTGACCTGGATCTGTCCCGTGTTCTGATCGACGGTGACATCCGCCACCATCGCGACGTACCCGTTATCCCCCTCATAGCAGACGCAGGCGATGCCTCGGCCAGTGACCTTGCCTCCTCCGGCGCGACCGGGTCGTGGAGACGGACGTCGTTCCCAATTGGCGGCCTTGGCGGCGGCGCGGACCGCGGCGCTCAGGCGCGCATGACTCAGATGTTTGAGCCGGTACTCGACCGGGTCGGCCTTCACATGCGTTGCCACTTCGTCCATGAAGCATTCGTGCGCGAAGGTGTTCTGCAGTCGCTCGGGCGCGCGCAACGGTCCGGTGAAGAACGGCGAGAGCACGCGATGCGACAGCACACGCTCGCTGCGGATGACGCCCGCACCGTTGGCCGAGTCACGGACGCGGCCGGCGATGTACGACGGCGCAGTGTTCGATCCGTTGTTGAGCGGGGTGTCGGGCGCCGGCGCCGGCGTGCGTGGAGCAAATGGCGCAGGGTTCGAGCCGACGAGAACTCCGGTGACGACGTTGCCCGGCGTGTTGTACCCCGGACGACCGCCGCGAGCAGCCGACCACGCCTCGTAATCCCACACGCTGATGTTGCCGCTCGCGTCGAGCGCGACGCGCTGATCGATCGCGAACGCGTTGCCGTAGTTCTCCCACGCCATCTCGTCCTTGCGCGAGAGCTGCACGCGGACGGGCTTTCCGACGGCTTGTGAGAGCAGCGCCGCATCGTAGCTGACCGTATCGGCGCCGTTGATGCCGTAGCATCCCGCGCCGCGGACGTAGATGACGCGAATGCTTTCCGGCTTGAGACCGAGAAGCATCGCCGACGTATTGCGCGTCGGGTACGCGGACTGGGTGGCCGACCAGATCGTCGCCTTGTCGGCCTGGACATCCGCCACCGCGCACGAGCTTCCCATCGAGCCATGCATCTGGTACGGATGGAGGTAGGTCGATCGGAGAACAGTGGTGGCCGCTTTGAGGTTGGCGTCCACGTCGCCGGAATCGACGAGCAGCGTGTCGCGTGCAGGCTGCCGCCTCAGTGTCCCGTAGAGATCCGCGTGCGGCTGAAGTCCGGTGCCTCGATTCCAGGTCACCTTGAGGCGCTCGGCGGCTTGCATCGCCTGCCATGGCTTCTGCGCCACCACGCCGACGAAGTTTCCTTTGACGACGACCTTCACGACGCCCGGAAGATCGCGAATCGATCCTTCGTCCACGCTTCCCACGGTTGCGCCCACCTCGGGCGGGCGCACGACGCGGCCGTGCAGCATCCCTGCAACCTTGACGTTGTGGACGAACTCGAATTGGCCGGTGACCATGTCACGCATGTCGACGCGCGGAACCGGCGTGCCGAGGACGGTCCATTCACGCGGGTGCTTTCGTGCCGCTGCCCGATCGAGCTGAAGGTTGAAGCGCTGGCCTCCGATCAAATCGCCGTACGCGAGGCTGCGTGAAGCGTCCGACTTCAGCGCCACGACGCCGTCGCGCGCCACGAGGTCGGATGCCGGCGCTCCGATCTTGTCCGATGCCAGGCGGATCAACGCCTGGCGCGCAGTGGCGCCAGCAAGCGCCAGGTTGGTGTGATTGAAATTCGTCGGATGCGATTGCTGTCCGGACGTCGTACCCTGGTCTGGCGTCACCGACGTATCACATTGGATTAGTCGGACGCGGCTCAACGGGACGCACACTTCTTCCGCAACGAGCTGCATCTGCGCCGTGTACAAACCCTGGCCGAAGTCGCATTTGCCGGTATAAGCGGTGACGATACCGTCGCGGCCGATGGCGATCCAGGCATCAAGCTGCGTGCTGCCAGTTCCGTTGAAGCCCTGCGCGAACATGTCGGTCAGGCCGTCCGCGAGTCCGGCCGACGAGAACGCGACGACGATGGCGCCGGAGCCTTTGAGGAAACTGCGTCGCGAAAATCCGGCGCGGCCGAGAGCGACGCGGGCGTCGGGAGTCAGATGAGGCGTCATGCCGTCCTCCCGTTCGCATTGGCGTAGCGGCGGATGGCCTTGAGCATGCGGACGTTGGCGAAGCAGCGGCACAGCACGCCGGACAGCGCCTGCTGGATCTGCTCGTCGGTCGCACGCGGATTCCGGTCGAGGAACGCCTTTGCTGTCAGCACGACGCCGCTCAGACAGAAGCCGCACTGCGCAGCCTGTTCGTCGATGAACGCCTGTTGAATCGGGTGGGGCGCATTGGCTGTCCCGAGCCCTTCGAGCGTGATGACCTCGCTCTGGCCGACCGCGCTGACCGGTGTGACGCACGATCGCGTTGCCTGACCATTGATCACGACGGTGCAGGCGCCACACTGACCGAGGCCGCAGCCGAACTTCGGGCCGCGAAGCTCCAGGTCGTCGCTGAGCACGTAGAGCAGTGGCGTGGACGGGTCGACGTCTACCTCGTGCGAGCGCCCGTTTACTTTCAGCGTCAGGATGCTCATGGCTCGAAGGATACACCCGACTCGGGGCTCGGCCTACGCTGTCCTAGCGCGTCTTGAGAATCTGCTTTTCGATCTCAGGGATGGCCGCTACAACCACGTCGCCGACAACTTGCAGGCTCTTGGCACTGACGTGGTCGATGTCATCCTGGGCCGTATGCCACGTCGGGTTCTCGAGGTCGATGATGTCGGCCGCAGCGACGCCGGCGCGCAGGAACGGAATATGGTCGTCCTCGATGGTCGTCAATTGCATGGAAAACGTCGAGCCATGGCCAATCCGTGACGCCGCGCTCCAGATAATGTCGACCAGCCACGGTGTCGAGTTCGCATCGCGTTTGATGACCAGATCGCGATCGCCAATCATGTCGAGCAGCACCAGCGCCTTCAGCGTCTTCAGCGAACCGCTCTTCTGTGCAGCCTGGACATAGTGGCGGCTGCCGTAGGTGTTGTCGGTGCCTTGCCACTCGGGACGCCGCGCCTCTTCACCGTCGAGGAAGAGAAGCTCAATGGTCAGTTCGTTCTGCCGGCTTTTCAGGACCCGGCCCAACTCGAGGAGCACCGCCGTCGACGAGGCGCCGTCGTTGGCGCCAACGAATCTGAACTCCCGATAGAGCTTCGTGTCGAAGTGGCTGGCCAGCACGAGGCGGTCAGGACTCCGGCCGGGGATCGTCGCGATCACGTTTGCCATCGACACCTCGCCGAGCGGCGTCATGCCGATGAACGGCTGCTCCTTCGCCTCGATGCCAGACGCCTTGAGCTGATCGATGATGTATTTCCGGGTCTCGACAATCGTGGGGGTTCCAGAGGGACGGGGCCCGATGCTCACCTGCTTGCGGAGATGATCCCAGGCCTTCGCACCATCGAAGGCGACTTTCGCTGCGCTCTGCTGAGTCTGGCTTGCTGATGGCGTCATCGCGCTCACCTCCGGTGTCCCGGCGCAACCAGAGACGAATGAACCGAGGAGCAACGTCGACGCACCGGCAAGCAATGCGACTCGCACCGACTATGTCCTTTTACTGAGAGGAACGTAATCTCGCCGCGCCGGGCCGATGTAGACCTGGCGCGGTCTGGCGATCTTCTGCTCCGGATCGAGCAGCATCTCCTCCCACTGCGCGATCCAGCCCGACGTGCGCGGGATCGCGAAGAGCACTGGAAACATCGTGACCGGGAAACCCATCGCCTGATAGATGAGGCCCGAATAGAAGTCGACATTCGGGTACAGCCGGCGCGTGACGAAGTATTCGTCCTCGAGCGCAATGCGTTCGAGCTCGAGCGCGATGTCGAGCAGCGGATTGCGGCCAGTGACCTCGAACACCTGGTCAGCCGTCTTCTTGATGATCTTGGCTCTTGGGTCGTACGACTTGTAGACGCGGTGCCCGAATCCCATCAGGCGTCCTTCGCCCGCTTTCACACGCTTGATGAAGCCTGGAACGTTCTGCACGGTGCCGATCTCGGACAGCATGCGCAGCACCGCTTCGTTGGCACCGCCATGCAGCGGACCGTAGAGCGCGGCGGCAGCGCCGGCCATCGCCGAATACGGGTCCACGTGTGAACTGCCGATGCCACGCATCGCGTTGGTGCTGCAGTTCTGCTCGTGATCGGCGTGCAGGATGAACAACACGTCGAGCGCGCGCTCGAGCACCGGGCTGACCTGGTACTTCAGCTCGGTCATGCGGAAGAGCATGTTCAGGAAGTTGCCGGTGAAACTCAGGTCGTTATCGGGATAGATATACGGGCGGCCGATGCTGTGACGATAGGCGTAGGCGGCGATGGTCGGCACCTTGGCGATGAGCCGGTGAATCTGCTTCTTGCGTGATTCCTCATCGAAGATCTTCTTTGCGTCCGCGTAGAACGTCGAGAAGGCACCCACCGTGCTCAGGAACACGCTCATCGGATGGGCGTCGTATTGAAAGCCCTCCATCAGCTTCTTGATGTTCTCGTGCAGCATCGTGTGAAGCGTGATCTGCTTCGTCCACTCCTTGAGCTGCGTGTCGGTCGGCAGTTGCCCGAAGATGATGAGATATGCGGTTTCGAGGTATGTCGAATGCTCGGCCAGTTGCTCGATCGGATAGCCCCGATACTCGAGGATGCCCTTGTCGCCATCGATATACGTGATGCGGCTTCGACATGACGCCGTGTTCATGAACGCCGGATCGTACGTACCCAAACCCTGATCGTCCTGGCCCATTTTGATCTGGCGGAGATCGGTGGCACGAATGGCGCCGTCGGTAATGGGAATTTCGTACAGTTTGCCGGTGCGATTGTCGGTAATAGTGAGCGTATCGGGCATATGCGAGCAGTCAGTCGGGCGTTGAATCAGTGTCGGTGTCGGGCGTCGGCGCGGGGTCGCTGGCGACTCGATAGCGCCCTTCCGCCCACCGTGCCAGGTCTTCATTGCGGCACCGCTCGCTGCAGAACGGTCGCCAGCGTTCATCTACCGGACGGGTGCGGCACAGGACGCACAGCGGAGCCTCGCCCATCCGAGGAATCATAACTCCCAACTCGCACACAGCCCAACTGGTCATACCCTCCGCTCAAATCCCAACTCCCAACACCCAGCCCCAAACAATTCTGTTAGGGACGGTGGGTGTGAGACTTGCGAAATGTGACAGTTGGGAGTTGGGGATTGAGAGTTGACGGAATTCCCTAAGAACTGCCCGCGAGATGGTGGCGCACGTCCAGCGCCGACACCATGAAGATCACGTCTTCGGCGATGTTCGTCGCATGATCGCCAATCCGCTCGAGATGCCGTGACACGAGGATCAGGTCGAGCGAAGGCTCGACCGTGGCCTGGTCGCGCAGCATATGCGTCAGCAGGTCGCGGAAGACCTGTGTCTTCAAGCTATCGAGCCGGTCATCCTCGTTGAGGACGCGATGGGCGAGATCCGTGTCGCGTTTCACAAAGGAGTCGAGGGCGTCGCGCAGCATCGCCTGGGCGATGTCACCCATCAGGGGAATGTCGATCAGCTGCTTCACGGGAGCATGGCCGATATAACGTTTGCTGGCCTCGGCGATGTTCACGGCCAGATCGCCGACCCGCTCGAGGTCGGTGTTGATTTTCACCGCTGCGACGACCGCCCTGAGGTCGGTCGCCATCGGCTGGTGCAACGCCAGGAGGCGGAAGCAGCGGTTATCGACCTCGATGTGGAGCTGATTGATGGGCTCGTCGCCGGACAGCACCTTGGTGATCAGCGCTGCGTCGCGGGAGACCAGGCCCTGAAGGGCAGCGCGCACGCGTTCCTCGGCGAGCCCACCCATTTCGAGCAATCGACCCTGGAGCGCTTCGAGCTCCTCGCGGAAGTGAGGGACCTGCCGGTCCATCAGCCGAACCTCCCGGTCACATAGTCCTCAGTCAGCTTTTCGGCTGGAGCGGTAAAAATCTTCTCGGTCCGGTCGTACTCGACCAGGCGTCCGAGCCAGAAGAACGCCGTGTGATCCGAAACTCGCGCCGCCTGCTGCATATTGTGCGTGACGATCACGATCGTGTACGACTTCTTCAGATCGTACACGAGTTCTTCGATTCGCTGCGTGGCAATTGGATCGAGCGCCGACGCGGGCTCGTCCATCAGGATAATGTCGGGGCGCACCGCGAGGGCCCGGGCAATGCACAGCCGCTGCTGCTGTCCGCCCGACAGCGCCAGCGCCGACTCGTGGAGCCGGTCCTTGGCCTCATCCCACAACGCCGCCTGCTTGAGGCTCTCCTCGACCCGGGCGCTGAGCTCCGCCTTGCTCGCCGCCAGGCCGTTGATTCGCAGCCCGTACGCGATGTTCTCGTAAATCGACTTCGGGAACGGATTCGACTTCTGGAACACCATGCCCACGCGCCGGCGCAGGTGCACGACGTCCATCCCGGACTTGTAGATGTCGACGTTGTCGATAAGGATCTGGCCTTCGACGCGTGTGCCAGGGATGATGTCGTTCATCCGGTTCAACGTGCGGAGAAACGTGCTCTTGCCGCATCCCGACGGTCCGATGAAGGCGGTCACCACGTTCGGCTTGATGCGGATCGAAATGTCCTGCAGCGCGCGCTTCTCGCCGTAGTAGAAATTCATCGAGTCGACCTGGATCTTGCTCGGGGCGTCCGGGCCGTCTGCCTTCTTTCTCGTCGTGGCCAGTTCTCCGAGGGATGCCAGCGATCGGGACGCCGTGCTCACGAGAGGCCTCGTTTCTGGGAGAACCAGTTGAAGATCTGGATCGTCAGGGCAACCCCGTGTGGTGTCGAGTCGTCGGAAACACCCTGAGCATCTCGAAGGATCATTGCTCTCGCGTCAACAGCTGCTCGAGTGTCAAACCAACCTGGGAACCGCCCGCTCCGAAGGCCGTGCCAACCTTACGGTCCGCGAAGTGCTTCTTGGCGAGGTCATTTATCTGCGGCGTCAGTTCGACGTATCCAACTTCGCGAGTCAAAGCGGACGCACTGAAGTACGCGTCGACGAACCGCTGCACCTCGGGACGGTCCGCGGATTTGCGCGCGACGTAGATGAACAAGGGACGCGACAAGCCGCCGGTGCCCGAGATGCCAACATTCACCCGTACGTCGTGGTTAGCCTTCTGGACCTCCTCTGCGACCGCTTCGCTGATAGGGAAGACCGTACTGGACCCGTCAAGTCGAATGAGCGCCGGGGCGGCGTTCGATGCCGCGGGTTTTTCGCCCCCACTGCCGCAGGCGATTGCCAGACTTGCCGCTAAGCCCAATCCGGAGAACGCCATATAGTGTCTGGCCTTAGTCGGATCTGACACGCGAAACCGGGACATTAACTGACCCTATCCAACGGGAATTTCACACTGGTTTCTGCGATGTTAAATCCGTGTTACGGCCTCCGCTGGTAGGCGGGGGCGTCTCGCACTACTCGGCGATTGCGCGTGGGGCTCGCTTCGGAGTGCGGGCGGTGGATCGCCGCGTTGTGACGGCTCGGGTGTTGCTCTCAACCTTGGGTCTCTCACTCGGCACGGGGCGGCGCTCGGGCGGCACGACAGCCGCTTCGAGCCGGATAGGTTTGCCGAGCAGGCGCTCGAATGGCCGCAGGTGTCTATTCGTCGCCCATACTTCGAGCTCGGCATCTCCTGTGGTGTGAACCTGCAGCAGGGCATCCTCTCCACGGTCACGGAAATCGAGGCTCGAGATGGTCTGGGTGTGGCTCCGATCCAGGCTCTCGGCAACGCGCAGGATCGAGGCGAGTGTACGGACCGTCTTGCGCAGCGGCGCTGGCAGTCGCGAGTACTCTTCGTGGGATCGCTTTGGCGTGCCACGCCGGTGATAGCGAGCCACCAGCGCAATGACTTCGATCTCGTCGGGATCGAAGCCACGCAGGTCACCATTCCGGATCAGGTAGTAAGAATGCCGATGATGGCGCTCGTAGCTGATGAGCGATCCGATGTCGTGGAGCAGGGCGGCGAATTCGAGCCACTCGCGATCGCGATCGGTCAGGCCGTGGACGGCGCGGGTCTGATCGAAGATCGCAAGCGCGAGCCGCACGACTTGGTGGGCATGTTCAGCGTAGAAATTGCAGCGCTCACCGAGTTCGAGAGCGCTGCGCCGTCGCACGTCGGGAATGCTGTCGACGTGCTCGATGTGTTTGCTGTTGCGACGAACGTAATCGAGGACCAGCCCCTCGCGTAGCGCGAGGTCGCAGAGCGTGATGTCCTCGGCCCCGAGCCGGCGCAGGATGGCGTCGAGCAGTACCGCGCCGGCGACGATCAGGTCAGCGCGACGCGGATCGAGACCAGGAATGGTCAGCCGTTGCGCGAGCGAGAGTGCCACGACTTCCTTGCGCAACCGCCGAATCTGCTTCGCCGGGACCCGAAGGTTACGCAATTCGCTTGGAACCGCGCCTCCGGACATGGCGGTGGCCACCGTGCCCAGGCTCAGGATGGTCCCGGACGTTCCGATCACGCGATCGAAGCCTGAGGCCGTGATCTGCTCACAGTGGCGATCGATTTCGCTGAGTACGTGCTTCGTGAGCTTCTGTTCGTCACGTCCCGACAGCGGATCGCTTTTGACGAACCGTTCGGTCAGCCGGATGACGCCGATCTTGAAACTCTTTGCTGCCTGCGTTGAGGTTGCCGTCCCGAGTGTGATCTCGGTGCTGCCGCCACCGATGTCGATGACGACGGCGCGCGCGCTGCCGACGTCCACTCCATAGACGGCCGCCAGATGAATCAGCCGTGCTTCTTCTGCGCCCGTGATGACGCGAGGCCGGATGCCGGTTTCCGCTTCGATCCGCGCAAGGAACTCGCCGCCGTTGCGCGCCTCGCGCGTGGCGCTGGTCGCCGCCGCCAGAATCTTGTCGACGCTGTGCGACTCAGCCAGCCGCTTGAATTTCGAGAGCGCCTGTAGAGCAGCGCTCATGGCCTCGCTCGTCAGCGCCTTGCCATCGAGGCCACCGGCGCCGAGACGTACCATCGCTTTCTCGCGATCGATCACCTCGAACGACAAATCGGGCCGGACGCGGACGACGATCATGTGGACGGAATTGGTTCCGATGTCGATGGCGGCTATGCGCATGCTCAGCCCGTTATGCGGTCTTCACTCGAAGCCGCGTACCCGTCATGTTCCTGCACAACGGGCTAGGCGCGCGACGCGCGCCAAGAGATACTGAAACCAGCCGGGAGGCTCTGCCGGATTGACGGGCAGAGCTCCCCTGGCTGGTTTGAAGGAAAAGAGGACATATAGTAGCCGAGTCCGGCTTTGTTCCATGAACGAGTCCCACCCGTCGGAGCTTTTGATTCGGCAGCGTTTGCTGGCCTTGACGCGCACGTTGCCTTCGGCTCGGAACGGCGATGTCACCGCGATCCACCAGGCCCGCGTGGCCACGCGCCGCATGCGGGCGGCTTTGCCGATCGTGACCCGTGGCTCCAAGTGTCGAAAGCTCACCAAGGTTGTCTCGCGATTGACGCGGGCGCTCGGAGTCGTCCGCGAACACGACGTCGCCCTGCTCACCCTCGATGAGTTGGCTTCCGACGCCTCGGTATCGAGGGAGTGTATCGACCTCCTCCGAACGATCCTCATGGAAGAACGTGACCGCCTCTTCGCGGACATGGCACTCGAAATCGAACGCGTCAATCTCGAGAAGCTCCAGCGCAAAGCATTGGCTGCCGCGCACTGCCTGGTCGATGGGCGAGCGCCCGCGCTCTCGGATCCAAAGCGGCTGCGGACAGTGATCAAGCGTGCTATCCGTCGCGCGCTGGCATTGCAGGTCGCGATCGACAACGCCGGTGGAATCTATTTACCGGATCGGTTGCACCAGGTACGGATTGCCGTGAAGAAGCTCCGGTATGTTCTGGAGGTTGCGCGGGACTTGAGCCGCTCCCGGGCGTCGGCACGTATCCGGATGCTGAAATCGGCGCAGGATCTCCTCGGCCGCATGCACGATTTCGAGATGCTCATCATGCGGATTCGGGCGTTGCAAGGGTCCGATCGCGCGCCGACGCTCAAGGTCTCCGCCGACCTCGATCGCCTTGTTCGTCGTCTCGAGATGGAGTGCCGTCAGTTACATGTTCGATACATGGGATTCAAGAAGAAGTTACTCGAGCTCTGCGATTATGTAACGTCTGCCGCTGACCGGCCGGCCTCAGCTGCGTAAATGCCAAAAACCTCTCCACCACCCTGCGAGCTTTACATCGTGCGCCACGCGATTGCGGCGGAACGGGGCGAAGCCTGGCCCGACGATGACAAACGTCCGCTGACCGAGAAGGGCATCGTTCGCTTCAAAGACGGGCTGCGCGGTCTCCGGTTTCTAGACGTCGAGATCGACGAGATCTTCGCGAGCCCGCTTGTCCGCGCCAAACAGACTGCCGAACTGCTTGCCGCGGAGATCTCCGGCAAGCCGTCCGTGAAGCTTCTTGAAGCGCTTGCGCCGGGGCCAGGCCCCGACGACGTGATAAAGCAACTGGCGCGCGTCGCCAAGCGCAGACGGATTGCCCTCGTCGGTCACGAGCCTGGGATTGGCGAACTCGCCGCACACCTGCTCGGCACGAAACGCCCGCTCGAGTTCCGCAAGGGCGGCGTCTGCCGCATCGATCTCCAGGGACTTACCGAGAACCGACCGGGATCGCTCGTCTGGTTCGTCACGCCCAAGATGCTGCGGCACTTGGGTAAGCAGAGCACCTAGGTCCACGAGACGTGACCGACAGGGGCTCCACTCAGCGACAGAAAGTTGTCGTCATCATCAATCCCATTTCCGGAGCGGGCCGGCGGCGCGACCTGGCGCGTCTTCGCGCTGAACACGCGGCGGCACTGGTCGAGCAGCGTCAGCTCAATGCGGAGGTCTTCGTCACCGAGCGGCCGGGACACGCGCGTGAGCTCGCACAGGCGGCGCGCCGGCGCGGTGCCACGCTGTTTGTCGCATGGGGCGGTGACGGCACCGTCAACGAAGTCGGATCGGCGCTCATCGAATCGGAGGCCTCGCTTGCGATCGTTCCAACCGGATCGGGTAACGGGCTCGCACGGGAGCTTGGCATCTCTCTCGACCCGGCAGCAGCGTTTCAGACAATGTTCGAGGGGCGCTCGCGCCTGATCGACGCCGGTGAACTCGACGGCCATCTCTTTTTTAACATCGCGGGTTTTGGACTTGACGCACAGGTCGCGCGTCGATTCGCTGAAGGCGGCCTCCAGCGTCGTGGCTTCGTGCGCTATCTCGAGCTTGCCGCACGCGAGGTCATGTCGTTCGTTCCGCTCGAATACGCGGTCAGCGCAGACGGCCACCACCTCGTCGTACGCCCGCTCCTCATCGCGATCGCGAACGCGCGTCAGTACGGAAATGGTGCGCTCATCGCGCCCGGTGCTGAACTCGACGACGGGAAGCTGGACATCGTCGTGGTCGATAACCGGCCTGTGTGGCAAGTGCTGATGCAGGCTCCGAAGCTGTTCGCCGGGACGGTGGCGCAAGTGCCGGGGGTTTCCACAACCCGCGCCACGAGCGTCGCGATTTCAGCCGATGCGGCGCTCGTGTATCACGTCGATGGCGAGCCGTATGTCGGCGGTCACCTTGTCAAGGCCTCCGTACATCCACGTGCTTTGCGCGTGATGACGGCGGTTCGCTAGATTGGCGATCGCAGTTCACAGGCACGTCACGAGCCCGTCCAACAAATACCCGTGCTTGGCCGTAAGCCCAATCGATCCAGTCATTAACGCGAGTTTACACAACGTTTACAACCGCACATTCATTCAAAGAGGTATAGATCAAGGAGCCATGTACCTTCGCATGTTCAGGAAAGCGGGTCAGACCCGGCGCTTCACCATCACGGATGCAGGAAATCTGGGGTGGGAAGTGCGAGAAGAACAGGACAGCCAGATTGTCTGGAGCATCCGCTACACAGACTGGCATCGTGTCGAGCGAGCGCGAATGACCTTCGCGCGGGAAGCCGCCGCCCTGGCCAGCGCGGGATGGCAGGAGTCCTAGCGAAGCGGCGCCTCGCCGGTCACCGTATCTTCTGACTGCGCTTCGCGGGGCAGAGCGGTCTTGCCGGGGTAATTGGCCGCCACTTATTGAGAATCGAGCCAGGCAAAACGGCTCCCTACTCCACGAATCGATAGCCCAATCCCACAACCGTTTCGATCTGCCGCCCGGCTTCGCGCAGTTTTCCGCGCAGCCGACCCACGTGTACATCGACGGATCGTGTTTCCACGAAACGGTCGTATCCCCACACGCGTTCGAGCAGACGATCGCGTGAAAGCACGCGATTGCGGTTTTCGACGAGATAGCGCAGCAGCTCGAATTCACGGCGGGTGAGTCGTATCGACTCGCCGTTGACGCTGATGGCGACGGCATCGAAGTCCGCAACGAGGTGTTTGCCGCGGTACACGAATGCTTCGGTCCGCGTGCCGTTGCTCGCTTCGGTTCGTCCCCGGCGCAGGACCGCGCGTACCCGAGCCGCGAGCTCTCGAAGGCTGAACGGCTTGGTGATGTAGTCGTCGGCGCCCACGTCCAGTCCGGTGACGCGATCGCTTTCGCTCGTACGAGCCGTCAACATGATGATCGGCACGGTTGCCGTGTTGGGACGAGATCGCAGGATGCGGCACACTTCGAGTCCGCTCAGTACGGGTAGATTCAGATCGAGGACGATGAGATCGGGGGTGCGCTCGTTAACGGCTTTGAGAGCGCCGTCTCCGGTCCCGACGATCTCGACCTCGATGTCGCCTCCCTTTTCGAGACCGTGCTTGATGAGCCCCGCGATGTCCTGCTCATCGTCGACGACCAGCACGTGAGTGCGGGTCGTGCCACGAGCGATCATGCGTGGGTCGGAAACGCTGCCTGACTCCGGGCTGTATTGCACTGGTGCTCCATTTCCATCTGCTTTACAGAGTCACGTTAGGAAACCCGGGTTTCTGGTGCGTGACGCTGGGGTTAAATCTGGGTTAAGGCGTTGAAACCCTTGATGAAGTAGGATTGCGAACGATGACGAATCTCGGTGAGACTGCGGGGCCAGCAGCCGGCCCCGCGGTTGCTCAGCGCTGGCTCCCAGCGCTTCTGTTGCTGTTTATCGGGTCAGGCTGCGCGGCCCTCATTTACGAAGTCGTCTGGTTTCAGCTCCTCCAACTCTCAATTGGCTCCTCAGCCGTGTCGCTCGGGGTGCTCCTGGGGATCTACATGGGGGGCATGTGCCTCGGCAGCCTATTGGTGCCGCGGTACCTCAGCTCGTTGCGACATCCGTTGAAGGTCTACGCTGCACTCGAGGCTGGAATCGGAGTCTTCGGCGTCATCGTACTGTTTGCGGTCCCGGTCGTTGGGCAGATCTATACGCAGATCGCCGGCACCGGCCAGGTCAGCCTGATCCTGCGGGCCCTCGTCGCCAGTATCTGCCTGCTGCCACCCACGCTGTTGATGGGCGCGACGCTGCCGGCGATCGCACGCTGGGTGGAGACCACTCCGCGGGGCGTCGCGTGGCTCGGCTTTTTCTACGGCGGCAACCTCGCGGGCGCGGTTGCGGGAAGCCTGATCGCCGGCTTCTACCTGCTGCGTGTATACGACATGCCCACGGCCACGGCAGTGGCCGTCGTGCTGAATTTCGTCGTGGCGGGTCTCGCTGTCCTCATCGCCGCACGGACGCCGCACACCGTGATTACGGCGGACGACTCCGCTCCTCGGCCGCAACCGCTTTCGGCCGAGGGCGCGCGACTCGTGTACATCGCGATCGCGCTGTCCGGTCTCACCGCCCTCGGCTCTGAGGTGGTGTGGACACGAGTGCTCTCGCTGATCTTTGGCGCGACGGCGTACACGTTCTCGCTCATCCTGGCCGTATTCCTGACTGGGCTCGGTATCGGCAGCAGCCTCGGGGCGGCACTCGCGCGTGGCGTCTCGAACCCCAAGGCGGCGCTCGGATGGGTACAGCTTGGTTTGTGCGTGTGCCTGGCGTGGGCAGCGTACGCCACCGCCGAGTCGATGCCGTACTGGCCGATCAACCCGTCGATTTCGACATCGCCATCCTTCAATTTCCAGCTCGATCTGATGCGCGCGATCTGGGTAATGCTGCCAGGGGCGATGCTGTGGGGCGCAAGCTTTCCATTGGCACTGGCGGGCGTGGCCGCGCCTGGACAGGATTCAGCTCGACTCGTTGGAGGTGTCTACGCGGCGAACACCGTTGGTGCGATCGTTGGCGCACTGGTCACCAGCCTGGGGATGGTCGGTACCATTGGCAGCCAGCACACGCAACAGGCCCTGATCGGGGTCGCCGCGATGTCCGGGCTGTTGATGCTGATGCCTGCGACCGGTGAGAAACGCCCTGCGCTGACATCAACACCGGTCGTGGTGATTGGAATTGCGCTCGCCGCCGGGCTCCTCGCGCGGACGGTGCCGCCGCTGCCGGGCCTTCTCGTCGCGTACGGCCGCTACGCTGCGACCTGGGTCGGGCAGAACGAGATCGTGTATGTCGGAGAAGGCGTCACCGCGTCAGTCGCCGTCTCCCGCACGCCGACGGGCGTGTTGAACTATCACAATGCCGGCAAGGTACAGGCATCGAGTGAGCCGCAGGACATGCGCCTGCAGCGCATGCTCGGCCACATCACGACGCTCGTGCCGACGACACCGACGAAGGTGCTGGTGATCGGTTGCGGTGCCGGCGTGACCGCCGGAGCCGTTTCGATCGACCCGATGGTCAAAGACCAGACCATTGCCGAGATCGAGCCGCTGGTGCCGCGCGTGGTGTCGACTCATTTCGCGGAACACAACTTCAACGTCGTCGCCAATCCCAAGGTCAAGGTGCATCTCGATGATGCGCGGCACTACCTGTTGACGACCGACGAGAAGTTCGACGCGATCACATCCGACCCGCTCGATCCCTGGGTGAAGGGCGCTGCGACGCTCTACACGCGGGAGTTCTTCCAGGTCGTGAAGAACCACTTGAATCCTGGCGGCGTCGTGACGCTGTTCGTGCAGTTGTACGAGAGCACCGATTCCGCGGTGAAGAGCGAGATCGCAACCTTCCTGGAGGCGTTCCCCAATGGCGCGGTCTTCGCCAACACGGTGAACGGACAGGGCTATGATCTCGTGCTCTTCGGTCAGCTCGAGGCGGGCAAGATCAACGTCGACGCGGTGCAGGCGAGGCTCGACGATCCGGCCAATGCGGCCATCGCTCAATCGCTGCGGGAGATCGGGATCTCGTCCGCTGTCGAACTGTTCGGCACGTACGCCGGCCGCCGATCGGACATGCAGAACTGGCTGAGCGACGCGATCATCAACACCGATCGGAATCTCAAGCTGCAGTACCTGGCAGGTCTTGGCTTGAACCTGTATCAGAGCGACGCGATCTACAAAGCGATGATTCGCGAGGCCAAGTACCCTGAGGAACTATTCGAGGGATCGGACGAGACGCTGAAATCATTGCGCGCCAAGATTGCAGCGTCTCTCGGTGGATCGGGTTCGTTCTGAATCACACCACAATTCCCGGCCGGATCACTCCGCCCTTCGGCACGACGATGATGCCGCCGCGGATGTAGTAGTTGTCGCCATCCGCTTGTTCGACGTTCTGTTCGTTGACCAGGCGCACGCCGTCGCCGATGCGCGCGTTCTTGTCGATGATCACGCGGTCGAGGACGACGTTGCGTCCGAGACCCAAGCCGGGCGTATGGCTGGCTGGCATGCCGTATTCGTAGAAGTCGGCACCAAGCAGCACCGAACTAGTGACGCGCGAGCCTTCCCGTATCGACATTCGAACGCCGACGACCGACCTGTCGATCTCGCACCCTGCCAGGTAACAGCCTTCAGACACGAGGGAGTCGCGAATGCGCGATTCCGGGACTAGCGATCCGGGAAGCTGGCGAAGGTGCGTGTAGATCGGCCGGTCGCGATCCCAGAAATGAAACGGCGAGTCGAGTCGACCGAGCATGATGTTGGCCTGATAGAAGGATTCGATCGTCCCCACATCAGCCCAGTAGCCGCGGAACAGGTACGACTTCACTTTGTAGCGTCCGAGCGCGTTGGGGATCAGCGAGCGCCCGAAGTCGTGACCCGCTTCGTGTTCGAGCATGTTGAGCAGCACGCGTCGCGTGAAGACGTAGACGCCCATCGACGCCATGAACGGCTGCTCAATGCTATGGTCGGCGAATGTCGATCCGTCCGGGATGCTGCGGCCGATCTGTTCGAGCCTCGCGGGCTTGGGCTTCTCCTCGAAGGCGATGATGTTGCCTTCGGAGTCGAACCGGAAGATGCCCATCTGCGTCGCCGTCTCGGCATCGACCGGCTGGGCCGCAATCGTGATGTCGGAGCCAAGCCGCTTGTGCGCATCGACGAGATCGGCGTAGTCCATCCGATAGAGATGGTCGCCGGCGAGGATGAGATCGTAGTCGGCCGGATGTTGACTGAAGTGACGCGCCGCCTGACGAACGGCATCCGCGGTGCCCTGGTACCAGTTCGGGTTGTCGGGCGTCTGCTCGGCGGCGAGGATTTCGACGAAGCCGCCAGAAAAACGGTCGAGCCGATAGGTGTTGGAAATGTGGCGATTGAGCGACGCCGAATTGAATTGCGTCAGGACGAAGATGCGACGGATGTCGGCATGCAGGCACCCGCTGATCGGTATATCGATGAGGCGGTATTTGCCGCCGATAGGAACGGCTGGCTTGGATCTGGTGGCAGTTAACGGGAAGAGTCGAGAACCCTGACCGCCCCCGAGGATGATGGCTACGGTGTCGCTCGTCTGTCGCATGTGCAGTCCCGTGAATCTCCCACGAACGTGGCGGTCAAGGCAGTGGGCCGGCTGGTTTTTAACACAGTCGTTCCGCGATCGTGATCCCTGTGTGACGTCCCGTCCGTAGGCTTAGGTCGTATGCACGTGGGTATACCACGGCAGACGGAGCGCCGCCGCACACGCGGGTGCGGCGGGCGCACCTTACTCTGCGGCTCGCTTGTGTTGGGGGACGCCGGCGATGATCCCGATGACCATACGGCCGGTCTCACCCGGGACGAGCGTTGGCGGAATCGCCGACACAAGCGAGTTCATGGAGTAAGGCAGGCGCAGCGATGACGTTTCGGATCAGCGTCATTGTCTGCGCCCATAACGAAGCGCAGTATTTGCCCGCCTGCCTCCATTCCCTTCTCGCCCAGTCCCGCATTCCCGACGAAATCCTTGTCATCAACAACGCGAGTACCGATTCGACGCGCGCCGTGGCGGACGCGATTCCGCACGTGCGCGTGGTGGACGAGCCGCGCAAAGGCCTCGTGGTCGCGCGCGAGACAGGCCGGCTCATCGCCACGGGCGACATCCTCGTCTATCTGGATGCCGACTGCCGCGCTCCGCTGACGTGGCTCGAGCGCATCGAGCGCCGGTTCGCCGCCGATCCCGTGCTCATCGCGATGTCCGGCTCATACCGGTTCTACGACTGGGACTGGTGGGGGCGGTTGCTGATTCGTGCGTACGACTACACGCTCGCGCCGGCGACGCAGTTCCTCGTGAAGTACCTGCTGCGCATCGGGACCATCTTCTACGGCGGCAACTTCGCCGTCAGGCGGTCTGCACTGCAACGCATCGGCGGCTTCGACACCTCAATCGAGTTCCACGGCGAGGACACCAACGTGGGACGGCGGTTGTTCGCGGTCGGGCGCGTCTCCCTCTTTCACGACTGCTACCTCTACACCTCGGCGCGCCGCTACAACGCGATGGGGAAGGGGGCCGTCTTCCGGCTCTATGTTCGCAACTTCACCTCGGTACTGCTGCGTGGACGGCCGAAGGACACCACGCACGTAGATGTGAGGACTTGATGCTTGTCAATTCCCAACGCCCAACGTCTGTCGCTCGCCCAACTCCCCATATGCGGGGTTGGAGCGTGTTTGGACGTTGGCAGTCGGGGATCGGGAGTTAACACATGCCAGGCTATGAACCATTTCTCCTGTGTGATTTCCACGTTCACACGCAGTGGAGTGACGGCAAGCTCTCGGTTTCCGAAGTCGTGGATCTCTATGGTTCCACCGGCAAGTTCGATGTCATCGCGATCACCGATCACATCCTGATGAAGAAGGATTTGCTGGCGCGCGCCGGCCGGCTGGCGACGCTTGGACGCCGCGCATTCGGCGTGCGCGAGAACGACTTCGAGCACTACATCGACAACGTGCGTAGTGAAGCACGGCGCGCGCTCGAGCAATACGGCATGCTCGTAGTGCCAGGCGCCGAGATCACGCAGAACCGGCTGCGCGGGCGCAAGAACTCGCACATCATCGCGCTCGACATCAAAAACTACATCAGCGCCGATCAGTCAGCCGCTGACATCCTGCGCGAAATCCGCCGGCAAGGCGGGTTGAGCATCGCGTGCCATCCACACCATCGGACGACCCGACGGATCGAGATCAGCACCTGCTACCTGTGGGATCACCGCGAGCAGTTGTCGGCTCTCGTCGACGTCTGGGAAGCGGCCAACCGCGACGATCTATTTTCCGTCACCAGCTTGAAGCACTACCCGTACGTCGCCAGCAGCGACTTTCACAAGCCGAAGCACTTGTATTCGTGGAAAACGCTCGTCCGCGCGGAGAAGAACTGGCCCGCGGTCAGCCGCGCCCTGCGCGACAATGTCGACATCGCGCTCACGCTCTTCCGCAACGGTTCGTGGGCAGCGTGACATGGTTGGAGGGGGTCAGACCCCTTCACAAGGCTGCACCCGAGCCCCGAGTCCCGAGTCAGACGGGATCGCGCTCGAGGCGCGCCCCCGCCGCGTAGTACGCGCTCTCGAGTAACGGCAGGACGATCCAGTCAGGCGCCGGGAAGCGCATGGCGAAGAAGAAACCCCAGATGGCGAGGGCCGTCCCGACGTATTGCGGATGCTCGAACCAGGTGAACGGAAATTTCCGGCACCATGACACCGAGTGTCCGAACTTGTTGCCGTAAAACACACCGACCTTCCCGAGCCTCCTGAAGACGCTCAGGTTCAATCCCTGGCCGAGACCGACGAAGAAGGCCCCGGCGGCGACCACTGCTGGATCGCGCGAGTAGGGCAGTAAGGTGCCGTCGCCAAACGCAAGGTGCCAGGCGATGAAGACGGCGATCTGAATCACCTTGAAGGAGGCGAACAGTACCACGAGCAGGTCGACGGGCCCGCCGCCGACGATTGCGAAGGCGCGGCGGGTTGACCAGCTCGTGAATGTCGCTGGATCACGCCAGATGAGGATGTACGCGATCCGCTCAACGCTCAGCAGCGCAGCGGCTGTCCACACGAGCCACACTTTCATCTCGTGCAGCTCGAGCGGCTCAGCACATGCGCATTACGCACGCTGTCGGCGTGGGAAATACGCGATGACGTCGGTGAGCGGATCCGTGACGAGCTTGACGTACCAAATCATCGACGTACGGAAACTGAACTTCCACACCAGATAGACGACGCGCGCGACGATCACGAACTGGGTCCAGTACCACCAGTACTCCGCAATGGTCGGCAAGTGCTGCATGAACGCGGCGATGCTGAACGACCCGGCATCCACGAGCGTGGCCAACGGAATCAGTGAATATCCAAGAACGATGAGCGTCTTGTTGCGCGTCGTGTAGCCGAGGAGCGTCATCTCCTTCTCGCGCGCGTCCGGTTCGAGCACGGCGTGACCGAACTGGCGGATGAAGAGTGCCGCCAGCCCCAGGCACATCGCCGAGGTCAGGTCGAAAGCCAGGATCGCGTAGCAGTACAGGAACACGCTCGAACTCACCAGATGCAGCATCTGGTTGCCGAAGTCGTTGTGTGATGCGTGATGATCGTCCTTTTTCCGCAGCATCACTTCTTCGTGAAACGCCTTGAACGGCGTGGGCACCAGGCTGCTCAGCATCTCCTGCACCAGACGGGATTTCATGCGCTGCTCCTTTTGTGGATATTCCGTGGCATCCAGCCACCAACCGTCGCGTTTCATGCGGGTCGTGGCACCGACGAGCGCATGCTGCAGTGCCATGTAGTCGTGCGTGGTGAAGTCCATGCTGGCGAGACACCGCCCGGTCCCGACCCAACTGAGCGTGACGCCTTCGGCGCGCAGGTAATACTGCAGTAGCCAGTTGTAGCGACCGGGTTGGCTGAAGAGCACCGTCCAGATCGTGCCCAGGTGCACGACGCGCACAGGGAGGCCTTCTTCGACCAGGCGCGCGTTCGTCGAGCGAACCCACGCCGCGCACTCGCGGTTCATCACCTCGTACTGCCGGTCACGCCCGAGAGCCGTGACCCACATCAGGAATTCATACATCGCACCCATCACCGCGGGGTGCGCTGAAAATGTGCCGACCACGTAGGCGAGGCGCATCGGCCGTTTCGGATCGAAGCGCTGCATCAAATCGCGCCGGCCACAGACGACACCGATCGGTAATCCGCCTGCCACGGTCTTGCCATAGACCACCATGTCGGCTTTCACGCCGAAGTACTCCTGCGCGCCGCCAGCGGCAAGCCTGAAGCCTGTGTAGACCTCGTCGAACACGAGCGGAACGCCCGCGGCGGTGCACGTGAACCGCAGTTGCATCAGCCACTCGGTGTAACCGTCGCGGGAGTCTTCGGCTTTCCGAACCTCGCTCGTCAGCAGCACCGCGTCGTTGGGCGGAGGCGTATTCGGATGGAACGACTGGACAGGATTGACGAGCACGGCGGCGATTTCGTGCGCGCGCCTCCTGATTACGGCGAGCGAACGTGGATCCAGATCTTTCAACGTGAGACAGTCATCCAGACGGCGTTCGCTCCCGAGACCCGCCACGACACCGTCCCACCATCCGTGATACGCGCCCGAGAAGCAGACGATCAGCCGCCGCCCTGTGTTGAAGCGCACCAGCCGCACTGCCGCCATCACCGCTTCGGTGCCGCTCATATGGAAGGACACTTCGTCCAACCCCGATATCGACCTGAGCATCCTGATGTTGTCCGCGACGATCGGATGCACCGGTCCGAGGACAGGACCGAGTGCCTTCACACGATCCCATCCGCGCTGGATCCAGTCTTTGTAGCGCTCGAATCCCGCGACGTTGACGCCGTAGGAACCGCTGACGTCCAGGCTCCACTGGCCGTCGAGATCGCACAGTCGCGGCCCGTCAGATGCCGTGACGACGGTCGTCAGATCGAACTTCTCCCGCATCGTCCGCGCGAAGGGAAAGGGCACGCGATTGGCGTCGGCGAAACGGATATCGGAGAAGCCGTCGCGCACGCTCCGTCCCCAGTCCGTTGATTTTGCGTGAGCGCTCGCGAATGAGGCAGCCAGGTGATCCAATGCTGCCGAGCGGCGTCGCACGGTTCGAGCGTCAGCGCCATCGGCGCTGAAGAATGCGTCACCGGAATAGTGAGTGGCATTCACCCATTCGGACAGGATGCGCGACACCGCTGACACCCACGACCGGGCGCGGATCGTCAACAACGCCACGCTCGCGCGGCGGAACAGATGTGTCGCCAGGACGATAGCTGCCGCGAACGCAGCGGCCAACCCCAGTACGAGGGTCATCTCGCTCATGCACCACACGATGCTGGTGTCATGTGTGGTTCGAGAGACGGTCGAGCGACAAAGCCGTAAAGTCGTGCGGGACGTCGAAATCTATAGACGACCGACCGACATCACAAGGTTACGGTGCTGTGATCGCCTCGATACGCGGTCTCGTTACGCTACACGGGGAAGGGACGGATCATGAACGAACGAGCTATTGCGACGATGACCGCTCGAGGCCTTGAACCCGCGGAAGCGTTTGCGGTTGCGCTGCGACGCGCGCAGGCTGAGTTCCTGGAAATGCCCGGACTTCAGTTGACTGAGGCGCAAGCCGCGCGACTCTGGAGCTTCGATTCGGCTCTGTGCAGCGCAGTGCTCAGCGCGCTGGTCGAGTCACGATTCCTGATTCGCACGCGCAACGCGTCGTTTTCGCGCGCGTAACGATTCGGGTCCCGAGTCCCGGATCCCGAGCTCACCATCCATTACAGTCGAACTTGAACCCGCATTTCAGACACTTGATGCAGCCCTTGACCTTCGCCAGGTCGTGAGACTCGCCGCATCGCGGGCACGTGGTGTCGTCTGCATCGGCGTCTGATGCTGTGGTCCAGTCGGGGGCGAGAGTGTTGCTCTTCACTGGCTTCCAAGGTTCCGGCGATTTCATCACCAGAAGGTTACATCGGGTTATAGTCAGGGACGACTTTCGCAGCCCATGTCCGAGCTGGTTAGTGTCTTTCCGCCGTCGCTCGATCGCGATCCCCTCCGCCTTGCGCTCGATTGCCTCGAGGAGGGGTTTCAAATCCTTGATCGCGATTGGCACTACGTCTATTTGAATCCCGCCGCCGCCCGTCACAGCCGGCGTCCAGCGCAGGAGCTGATTGGGCAATCCATCTTCGAGGAGTATCCCGGCATCGACCAGACGCCGATGTTTGCCAGGCTCCGGCGTTCGATGGAGGAGAGGGTTCCGCAGGTCTTCGAGAACGAGTTCACGTTTCCCGACGGCAGCAAACGTTGGTTCGAGTTGCGTGTACAGCCTGCTGCCGAGGGAATCTGTGTGTACTCGACGGACATCGATGAGCGTAAGCGGCGTACACGGAACGATCGGGCACCGGTCCTCGTGCGCATGTGGCGCTCCCTGACCGGCCGCGAACAGACGCGATCTGGCGACCGAACCGGAGATCGCTGACCCCACCGGGCGCAAATGCCATCCGTCAGCGGATGGTATCCCCGTCAAACCCTTCATCCCCTTCGGTGTTCGATTCAGCAGGGACGAACGTTGGTACGAGCTGAAAACGCCCATATTTCGCTACAAAAGGTGTCGAATTTTGTAATTTCGGGCTGGTTCTTCGTCACAAATTATGGGACTCTGACACACTCGGCCACGATGAGCTTGGCTGGTGGCAAACGCGGCCCCGGCCGATATGGTCTCCGACGGTTCCGCGAGGTGACCCGGACGGCACGTCCAAGAAGTGCCGGCATCCGCGACAAAAAGGGGTAACGAATGCGCGTGAAAGTGTTCGCAGCAGTAGTCTGTCTGATCTTCTCCGCCGCACTGGCGAGCGCTCAGGTCCCGACCGGGACCATCTCGGGCCGAGTCACTGATTCGTCGGGTGGCGTTCTGCCCGGCGTCACGGTGACGGCCACGTCTCCCAATCTTCAGGGGCAGCGCGTGATTGTCACGTCGGCGTTCGGTGACTACGCCATCCCACTGCTCCCTCCTGGTGCGTATACCATCACCTTCGAGCTGTCAGGATTTACCACGGTGACACAGCGAGTTGACGTCGCGAGCACGGAGACGGTGCCGCTGGATGCGTCGCTGGGCATTGGCGGCGTGACCGAGAAGGTCACCGTAGTCGGCGACCAGCAGCGAAGCTTCCTGAATACGGTGCAGAGTGGTAGCACTGTCAAACAGTCCCTCCTGTCCACTCTGCCCAGCACGAGAACGCTACAGGCCGCCGTCGCCTCGGCGCCGAACGTCAAACCGACCGGCCCTGGCGGCGCCACCGGCGGTGATGGGTCGTTCACGATCGCCGGTGCGATGGCGTACGACAGCGTGTTCATGCTGAACGGCGTCGCCATCACGGAGAACCTTCGCGGACAGCCGGTCAGCCTGTTCATCGAGGACGCTATCCAGGAGACGACAGTCTCGACGTCCGGGATCTCAGCGGAATACGGACGTTTCGGCGGCGGTCTGGTGAATGCGATCACCAAGTCCGGCGGCAACGAGTTCAGCGGCTCCTATCGGCTTGGGATCAACAACGACGACTGGCGTTCTCTCACGCCGTACGCGTCCGACACCAAGCTTGACAAAGTTGTGCCGACGCACGAGTACACGATCGGAGGTCCGGTTGTGAAGAACGCACTCTGGTTCTTCAACGCCGGCCGTTTCCAGAAGCAGGAGCAGTCCTTCCAGACCAGCGTCACCAACATCTCCTACGTGCGTCCGAACGATGAGAAGCGATACGAGGCGAAACTGACGTACACGGTGCGACCGGGTCAGGTGGTCAAGGGGTCTTACACCAAGATCTCGCAGTTGATCACGAACAATGCCTTCCAGAACGTGATGGATACGAAGAGCCTGTACAACCAGGAGCAGCCGCAGGACCTGCTGTCGCTGAACTACAACGGCGTGATGGGCACCAACCTGTTTATCGAGGGGCAGTACTCGCAGCGTTCCTTGTCCTTCCTAACCTCGGGAGCGGCGGGGAGGGATCTCATCAACGACACCCTCCTCATCGATCTGTCGCGCGGAAACGCATTCAGATACTGGGCGCCGACCTTTTGTACCTGCAACATCGACGAACGTGACAACAACGAAGTGCTGGGCAAGGCAACGTACTTCCTGTCCACGCAACGCAGCGGATCGCACACGATGGTCTTCGGCTACGACCGCTACAACGACATGCGCACGGCCGAAAACCACCAGTCCGGAAGCGATTACCGAATTCGAGGCACCTCCAGCATTGCTCAAGGCGAGACGATCTACCCCGTGTTCCTTAACAACAACTCCACGTTCATTCAGTACGATCCAATCACGCTGGCGAGCACGGGTTCCGACATCCGCACGCACGCGCTCTTCGTCAACGACTCGTGGCGTCTGAACGAGGGGATCTCCATCAACCTCGGTCTGCGTTGGGACAAGAATCAGGGTGACGATGCGGCTGGCAACCTGGTTTCGAATTCAAGCAAGTTGAGTCATCGCCTTGGCATCGCCTGGGATCCGACGCGCGAAGGGAAATGGACGATCACCGCGAGCACCGGACGTTACGTCAGTGCAATCAACAACGGCATCGCGGAAACGTCCCCGGCCGGGATTAATTCGTCTTATTCCTGGTTTTACCAGGGGCCGTCGATCAACGCCAATGCCAACGGACCGCTGGTGACATCCGATGTGGCGATCAAGCAGGTCTTCGATTGGTTCAACGCCAATGGTGGTGCGAATCGTCCCTTCGCCGAGCCACCCACGGTGCAGGGTGTCAGCACCAAAATTGGCGGTTCGCTTGATTCGCCGAACTCGCTCGAGTACGCCGCGGGCGTCAGCCGTGTGCTCGGCCAACGCGGCAGCGTCCGCGTAGACTACGTGTTCCGCGACTACAACGACTTCTACATCCTGAGAACCGATATGTCGACCGGCAAGGCGACAGACAACCTCGGGAAGGTGTACGACCTCAGCCTCGTCGAAAACTCGAACGACCTCGAGCGACGTTATCAGGGCGCGTCGTTCCAGGTCACCTATCGTTTCAACCGTGGACTCGATGTCGGAGGGAACTACACGCTCTCCCGCACCTGGGGAAACTTCGACGGCGAAAACCCTGCCAGCGGACCGCTGACGGCGCAGTTGTTCAACTATCCCGAGTACCGTCAGGAGGTGTGGAACCAGGCTGAGGGCAACCTCGGCGTCGACCAACGGCATCGCGCGCGGTTCTGGGGAACTTACCACGTGCCGATGAAGAGTACGGCTGGTTCACTCGATCTTGGGTTTGTCTTTGGCACCGCGTCGGGCACGCCGTACACGTTCGGCGGTGCTGCGGCGACGTCACCGGGAACCGGTATAGGCCAGATCAATTCCATCCCGTACGTCGTCAATCCCGGATACGAGACACCCGTCAGCCGTGTGGAGTACTACTTCTTCCCGAGGGATCAGTATCGAACTGAGACGCAGTACCGCACCGACCTCGCCATCAACTACGACTACAAACTACGTGGCGGAGCCAGTGTGTTCTGGCACGGCGAAGTGGTGAACCTCTTCAATCAGTTCCAGTTGTGTGGCTGCGGCAGCACGGTGTTCAACAACGGCGGTGGCAGTGACATCCGCACGATCAACAACGGCGTGCTCACTTCGGTCAACTCGGCGACACTGCGTCCATTCAACCCGTTTACCGAGACGCCGGTGCAGGGTGTGAATTGGAACCTGAACCCCACGTTCGGTACGCCGGCCAGCCGTTTTGCGTATACGAGCCCGCGCACGTTCCGATTCAACTTCGGCATCAAGTTCTGATCTGCAAAACTCCCAACTCCCAAAACCCAACTCCCAATAGCCATCTTGGGAGTTGGGAGTTGGCGGTTGGCGTTGTTCTTGCCCCTACTCGTACCGCAGCGCGGCGATCGGATCGAGCGCAGCGGCCTTCCGCGCCGGATAGAAACCAAAGAACACTCCGACGGCTGCCGCGAAGCCGAACGACATGAGCACGGCGTCGCCGGTGACGACGGCCGTCCAGCCCATGATGCTGCTGACGGCTCTCGAGGCGGCGAAACCCATTGCCACGCCAATCGCCCCGCCGGCCAGGCTCAGGACGACTGCTTCGACCAGGAACTGCAGGAGTACGTCGATGTCGCGTGCGCCGACCGACAGACGCAGTCCGATCTCGCGGGTGCGCTCGGTTACTGACACGAGCATGATGTTCATGATGCCGATCCCGCCCACGAGCAGCGATACCGCTGCAATGCTGGCGAGCAGCCACGTCATCGTGGTTGTCGTCGACGTCAGCACGCTGGCCATCTCCTCGAGGCTGCGCACGGAGAAGTCGTCGGGCTCGTCGATTGCGAGCTTGTGGCGCGCGCGCAGCAGCGTCGTCACTCGCTCCGACACTGTCTGGAACGGCACGCCGTTCGCCGTAGAGAGAATGATGCTCTGGATATGGGTGATGCCAAGCAGCTTCTTTTGCACCGTTGTGTAAGGCACGACGACGGTATCGTCCTGATCGGGGCCCATCGCGGCCTGACCCTTACGCGCAAGAACACCGATCACTCGAAATGGCTGGCTGCCGATCCGGATCGTGGCGCCGGTCGGATCGGCGCCCGTGCCAAAGAGTTCGTCTCGCGCCACGCCTCCGAGTACCGCGACCTTCTCTGCACGTTCAACATCCTGCGTCGTAAAGAATGTGCCCGCTTCCATCGACCATGCGCGAATCGACGGCAGATCGGCACTGGCTCCCTGCACCTGGGTGTTCCAGTTCGCGGTTTCAGAGACGACCTGCTGCCGCGTGTTCACTCCTGGTGAGAGGTAGTCGATCCCCGGAACCTCGCGCACGATCGCCTGCGCGTCTTCTGGCGTCAGCGTGGTGGTATTACCGAACCCCTGCCGCACCGGCCCAAACGCATTCGAGCCGGCCGAGATCGTCACGACGTTCGTGCCCGCGCTACGAATGCGTTCCTCGATCGAGGACTGCGCGCCATGGCCGATCGCGACCATCACGATCACGGCAGCCACGCCGATGATCATCCCGAGCGCGGTCAGCGCCGTGCGCATGGCGTTCCGGCGCAGTGCCGTGACGGCGATGGACAGAGTAATGATCGGAGACATGTTCTTGACCGCTATGCGGCTCCTTGCGTCTGGACCCTGCTCGTTCGTGCTACGCCGACAGCGCGTCGCCTTCGGCGTCGTACCGCTGGATTTCCTCGGCCGCTTCGCGACGCTGTTGAACTGGCCGATCGAGTCGTACGCGGCCATCACGGAATCCGACGATGCGAGACGCGTACTCCGCGATATCCGGCTCGTGTGTGACGAGCACGATCGTTAGGCCTTGCTCGGCGTTCAGCCGCTGAAAGATGCCCATGACCTCGATGCTCGTCCGCGAATCCAGGTTCCCGGTCGGCTCGTCGGCGAGCAGCAGCGAAGGCTTGTTGACGAGCGCCCGCGCAATCGCCACACGCTGCTGCTGTCCGCCCGACAGTTGATTCGGATGATGATCCAGCCTGCTGCCCAGTCCGACTTGTTCGAGCGCCTCTGCCGCCCGGCGTCGCCGCTCCTTCGCGGGCACCGGCTTGCCGTAGAGCATCGGGAGCTCGACGTTCTCGATCGCGCTCGTGCGCGGCAGGAGGTTGAAGCCCTGGAAGACGAATCCGATCTCGTGGTTTCTCACCAGCGACAGGTCGCGCTTCGACAAGCGTGAGACATCGCGTCCATTGAGCACATACATACCGCTCGTTGGACGATCGAGGCAGCCTGCCAGGTGCATGAACGTCGACTTGCCCGAGCCTGACGGCCCGGTCAGAGCCACGAACTGCCCGCGTGGGATCTCGAGTGAGATGCCGCGCAATGCGCGCACTTCGATTTCGCCGACTGCATACGTCTTGGTGAGATCACGTACGGCGATGACAGGCGTCTCGTTCATCGCGTGCCTCCTCGTCGTCCGGTCCCGCCACGGCCGTTGAAGGGCAACAGCGGCGATGTGGCCGGGGTGGCAGCTGGAGCCGCTGTCGCGGCAGCTCCGGTAATGACGGACGTGCCCGCTGACAGATCGCCGTCGAGAACGGCGGTATCCCTGCCATCACTGATGCCGATGCGCACGGGCACACGCGTCGGTAGATTGTGGGCGAGCACCCATACAGCTCCTCTGTCGTCGTCGCGTGGCGCTGAGCCGCCACCGGCAGCGCGTGCCGTCCTGGCGCCGCCGGCGGCTGCGGGCTTGAATTGGAGCGCGGCGTTCGGCACTTTCAACACGTCTGCAGCGCGTCCGGTTTCGATCGTGACCGCCGCCGTCATGCCCGGCTTCAGTTTCAAACCCGGATTGGGAACATCGATCACCGTGATGTAGCTGACGACGTTCTGTTGCACGACGGGTTGCAGCCGCACCTGGGACACCGTGCCGGCAAAGGTGTCGTTCGGGTAGGCATCGACGCGAAATCTCACGCTCTGCTTCGGCGTGATCTCGCCGATGTCCGATTCATCGACGCTCGCGTTCACGCGCATCTCCGTGAGATCGCGCGCGATGACGAAGAGCGTCGGTGCCTGCAGACTCGATGCGACGGTTTGCCCGACGTCGACGTTGCGAGCGATCACGACGCCATCGATCGGTGCGCGGATGATCGTGTGACTGAGATTGACTTGCGCCTGATTGAGTGACGCCTGCGCCTGGACGACCTGTGCCTCGGCACCTTTGACCGCGGCATCTGCGGCGCGCGAGGTGCTCTCGGCCGTTTCGAGATCGGTTGCCGGGATCAGTTGCTTGTCGAAGAGCTCGTGCGCTCGCTTCAGCTTGAGTGCCGCGTCGGCGGCCTGCACCTTCGCGCGGTCAGCATCCGCCTGAAGGCGAACGACCGTCGCCTTCGCCTGCTCGACCTGCGTATCCAAAAGTGAGGCATCGAGCTCGGCGATGATCTGCCCTTTGCGCACCTCCGAGTTGAAGTCGGCGTGCAGCGCGCTGATCGTCCCCGATATCTGACTGCCGACCTGAACGGTAGTGACAGCCTCGAGCGTGCCGGTCGCGTCGACGGTCGAGATGACATCGCCGCGCGAGACCGCGGCGGTCGTGAACGCGGGTACTTCGGCCTCGACATCCCGTGTGTAGTAATAGGTGGCCGCAAGCACTGCGATGGCGATCGCGCATACTGCGACCCACATGGATCTCTTCATGGTTCCTGGCCTCTTCTCAGTTGGACGCATATTCGGGACGCGAATCCGTGGCAGAACTGTGACAATTTCGCGTCGACTTCAGGGGCAGGTCGAGGTGGGTCTTCAGACCGCCTGGTTCCCCTGTTCCGGTCACACAACGTTCACGGTTCTACCGTGCGCACGCCATGTGGACTGCCGTCCAATCAATCAGTAGGCGGACAACAAAAGAACCTAGAATCTCCAGGGCCGAGAGCTGGATGCCCAGAGCCTGGAGCCGAGAGACCAAGTGGAGGCAGTGATGTTTCGATTTCGTTCGTTAGCGACAGGAGTCGCAATGGTGGCGCTGCTTGCGACGAGCGTGGCGTTTGCGCAGGGACCGCGCGGTGGCGGTCCATTCGGAGGTCGTGGTGGGCGGGGACCGTTTGGCCCCGGAGGACTCGAGCTCAACCAGCTGAATCTTTCCGACACGCAGCGCCAGCAGGTTCGCGAGATCCGTGAGCGGTATCGCGAGCAGACGCAGCAGGTCGCGCAGCGTCTGAACGCGGCGGCCGAGAAGCAGCGTCAGGCAATTGAGACGCTGCCCGTGAATGAGACCCTCATCACCTCGGCTACGCAGGACATGACGGCGGCGCAGGTGGAGATGGCGATCCAGGAGGCTCGACTGAACTCGGAGATCTGGTCGGTGCTGACGCCGGAGCAGCAGGGGCAGGCGACGAAATTGCGCGCGGAGCGGAAAGCGCAGATGGAGCAGCGGCGCCAGGAGTTCCAGCAGCAGCGGCAGAAGGGCCAGTAACGGTCGGCCACGGGTCACGGGACGCGGACAACCTGGCCTCCGTCCGCGGCCCGTGGCCTCAGTGGCCGTCGGCCGGGTTCCGTTTTTCAGACCCGGAACGTCGGCCGGGTCCTGTTCTTTGGACCCGGCTGTTTAGGTCAGCACGTCGTCTACTTCTCGCCGCCGCACTTCCCACCCGGACAACGGTTGTTCTCCTGGCAGACGTACTCGAACAATCCGTCCTTCTCCCACTCCGGCTTCGCGATGATCTCGAACTCCTGAGACCACGGCGCCGTGAAGATCTTCGGGTCATCGATGGTGATCGTATACGAGATCGCTGTCGGACTCTTCCACCTGAGACGCTCGATGGTGTGGAGCGCATCGCTGTGCATCCGGAACTCGTTCGGATTCGTGTAGTGATGGTCGTCGAGCGCCCAGCGCTTGAAGTTGGTCGTGTCGATGACAAGCGTGTCACCGTCCCACTTGCCGACGGGGTCGCCATCGAACATCGGCTCGAGTCCCTCACGATGCGGCCGCCCATCCAGCGGGATAATGCGCGTGTTGCGCTGGAATTCGTGCACCATCACAAGGTGAGTCTTCGTCTGGAAGAACTGCATGGCGTTGCCGGAGAGAATGCTAGCGGGAAAACCGGCGGGCATGCAGAAGTCGCGCGGTTCGTCGTGCCGCGGGTCACCTGTTCGCGGTTCGTAGAACGGTTCGCCGCCCGGTTTGAACGGCGCGAAGCGCTTGCGGTCGAAAATCGTCGCGTTGGAGCGCCCGCGTTCGTCGCCCGGTAGATACGTTGGCCACTGATACGTGCCGTTGAAGTCCGGCTTCCCGTCAGTGGTACGTGGGATCGCTGGTGTTGGCGTGTTCTGCGCGGAGAGCGGCGGAAACGTGCTCAGCGCGCTGACGGCGAGGAGCAGCAAGGCCCATCGTGAAAGACGATGCACTGCCATGATGACCTCGCTCCTACTTCGCTGGCGCCGGCGTCGACTGCCGATCGAGAGGGGTTGCCGTGAAGACGTTGCGACCGTCCGCATATGTGACCTTACTGCCAAAGCCGTTGTGCGACCCGTCCTTCGCGCGGAAGCCCTCGACGTTGACCACGGATCCGACAACAAGCTGATCCTTCTTGACTCCGCGGCGCATCAACTGACCTGGCGCCCCGCCCGACAGTCCCCATGTCGTGATCGAACCATCGGGATTCTTGACGTCGATGTAGTACCAGATGTGCGGGTTGGTCCACTCGACCTTGGTCAGGGTCCCGGTCAGCTTGAGCGGCTGTTTGTCGTCGAACTCGGCCGCGAACGAATGATGGGCAAGCAACCGGCCAGCGCCGCCCGAGAGCGCCAGGATCACCAGGATTGTGAATACGACCCTCTTCATGAAGTGCCTCCCCGCGGATGCGCGGCATGTTCCGCGAACCTGGACGTCGCGCATCGCTGGCAAGAATTATCGCCCGAGTTCGCGCTCGAGATCTGCCAGATGCCGCTTCGCGTCTGCGTTGTCGGGGGCCAGCCGCACGGCTTCCCGGTATAGCCGCAGCGCTTCACTCATGTTGCCCTGCCGTTGACGGACCTGCCCGAGTCCGTCATAGCCTTGCGCATAGCCTGGATTGAGCGAGAGCGCTTTCGCGAAGTAGCCGTCCGCCTCGTCATGCCGTCCCTGAAGCAACAGCGCCATGCCCATGTTGTAGTGCGCTGCCGGCGAGTCGGGATTGTCCCGCAGCGCGTCGGCGAAGTGCGTCGCCGCGCCCTGCAGGTTTCCGACGGCGGCATGGAGCAGCGCGACGCCGTTGTGAAGGGCTGTGTTGTGGGGATCGCCCTCGAGCATCTTCTCGTGTCCGACGATCTCTTCGCGGAACACGTGCGCCTGCATGTACGCGGTCAACTTCGCCCGGTCGGCTGGCGTGCGAGTCACCGCCTGGAACCAGAGCTCGGCCATCTCGTCTGTCGTGCGCTGTCCGTAGATCACGCGCTGCGGGGGAGCGTGCGGGTTGCGCCGATTCCCTGCGGAGTTGTCGTAGACGTACTCCATCCTGATCGTCGTGCCGGCGGGAAGTCGCACGGGCTGAACATAGCGATACACGCCCTGCCAGTCGAAGTTCCAGTCGCGGATGTAGATCAACGCGCGCTGCGTCCCGTCAGGGAGGTTGGCGAAGCCTTTCACCTCTTTCGCGAGATAGTGCGCATGCGGCTGCACCGTGTAGATGTCGATGTCGACGGGAAGCGTGACCGAGTCGATCACAGGGTAGCGGGCCTGTCCTGGCGGAATGTCGAGATTCTGCCGTGTCAGTCGCACCAATATCGGTGTCCGCGTCGGCGGCTCCTTGCTGAAGTACAGGCCGAGCGTTCCCTGCAGCGTCTCGGTTCGTCCGCTCGGACGAAGGTGCAGCATCATCACGAGATCCGTGCCCGGGCGAAGCGCCCACGCCATCCCCTCAGGTGCGACATACGGTGAATGCCCGGGACCCCAATCCAGGAAGAATCCATCGGGACTCGCGACCGAGTGCGCAATCAGTCCCTCGTAGCCCGGTTCGGGATCGAGTGCATCGAGCTCGCGCGAAGCGCCCGCCCTGTCGAACTGCATCGTCGCGTGATGGACCACTCGCGTGTTACCCGGCAGGAACTCCCAAGCCTTCACGTAACGAGTCTCGCCGCCGGGAATGGGCAGGACGAAGTTGCGGTACATGTCGTCCCCGGTGGCGCGCAGCGTGTACTCGCCAGTCTGCAGAATCAGATCGGGCTCGCCCAGTTGCCAGCGTCCGCTCCAGCTCGGACGCGGCGGCACGAGGGCCGGGTCCCCCTCGAGGGTCCCGTCCGCCACCCACTGTTTGATGGTGGCGATCTGGGAGTCCGTGAGCCGGCGGTTGCCGACGAATTCGCCGTGGCCAGGCTCGGGAGGCCAGGGCGGCATGGCCCGTCGCTCGACGGCGGCCGCAATTTGAACCGCGTGGCCCCTGGCCTCGTCGTATGTCAGCAAGCTAAAGGGGGCGGAGCCCGACGGACGATGGCAGGTGATGCACTTGTCGAAAAAGATCGGGGCCACTTCCTTGCTGAAGGTGATGGCCGAAGTACTCTTGCCGCCCGCACCGTCCTGAGCGCGCGGCGGCGATGAAAAGGTGAGCGTCGCGTGTCCGAGGCTCGCAAGGCCCAGCAGGACTGGCACGAGAAGCGCGGCACGCATCGGCCGATATTACGTCGCTTTGGCCCGTCACGTTGCCGTTGCGACCGTCACCAGTTCTGGTGATAGATCCCCGGTCGCCGTTTTTCTTGTCTGCAATTAATGCGTTTGGCGATAGTCTACGCACGCAACAAATCCCATTGACCCCATTGATCCCGTCAGTCCCCTGAGGAGGAGGCCTAATGATGCGTCAACGGTCCGCTGTCGTTGCCCTGCTGATGCTGGGAGCGACGTTGGCTCTTCCAGGCATCGCCCTTGCCCAGAGCGCGATCGCCGGCGTCGTGCGCGATACGTCCGGCGCGGTGCTGCCTGGTGTAACGGTAGAAGCGAGCAGCCCTGCCCTCATCGAGAAGGTGAAGTCCGGTACGACGAACGAGACTGGTCAGTACCGCATCGTCGATCTGCGTCCCGGTGTGTATACCGTGTCGTTCAAGCTGCCGGGCTTCAACACCGTCGTACGCGAGAACATCGAACTGGAAAGCAACTTCACAGCACCGATCAACGTTGAGATGCGGATCGGTTCTCTCGAGGAGAGCATCACCGTCACCGGGGAAAGCCCCGTGGTCGACGTGCAGACGAGCGGCAGGCGCGAGGTCGTCGGGGAGGAGTTGATCGAGTCGCTCCCAACGGGGCGCAATTTCCAGCTCCTGGCGGGCACCGTTCCAGCCGTGAGCACCGGTGTGTTCGACGTCGGTGGATCGAGCACCATGTGGACTGGTGGCAGCCTCCTCACGCACGGATCGCAGACGCGCGATTCACGCACGCTCATCGACGGTATGGTGGCCGATGCCATGTTTGGCGGCGGCCAGTGTTCCTGCATCTACGACAACGAGGCGCAGACACAGGAAGTTTCCGTGCAGGTCTCTGGCGGGTCGGCGGAGAACCAGACCGGCGGCGTGCTCGTGAACCGCATCCCGAAGACCGGCGGCAACCAGTACAGAGGGGAATTTGTTGGTCTCTGGTCGAATAGTTCCCTGCAGGCCGACAACATCGACGCCGACCTCAACGCGCGCGGAATTCGGATCGGCGACGAGCTCTTCAAGTTGTACGACCTCAACTACAGCATGGGCGGTCCCATCGTGCAGGATCGCCTCTGGTTCTTCGTTTCGGGCCGGAACAACGCGTACAACAACTACGTCGCCAACGCCTTCAACCCGGACGGAACCCGTGCCGTCGACGACAACATCGTGAAGTCGTTCCCGGGCCGTATCACGGGGCAGGCCACGAAGAACGACCGGTTCACGCTCCTCTTCGACTGGGCCAACAAAGTCCGCGGTCACCGCGGTCTGTCCGCAACGGTTCAGCCGGAGGCCTCCGATCGGCAGACGCAGCCGGCGTCTCACATCGCTCAGGCCAAGTGGACGCGGACGCAGAGCAGCAAGCTGCTGCTCGAAGGCGGATACACGAACACCTACATCGGGTCGCTGTTCAAATACCAGCCGGACATCGCGCTCGCCACGTGTCGGTCGGCTTTCGCTGCGTGCCCAGCCGGCACGAACTACGGCGCCATCGCCAAGCAGGATCTGATTCTCAACACGCGGTGGAGCGCGTCGATGCCGACCGCCGTCGCCACGGCTCCTGCCCATCAGCCGGGCACGTCGCACGTGATCATCGGGTCGGTGTCGTACGTGTCGGGTGCACACAACATCAAGGTCGGCATCCAGAATCGCTCGGGATGGCTGAAGGATCTGCGGCGCGATATCAATGGCGACATCGTGCAGCAGTACCGCAACGGCGTGCCGTCCCAGGTGCTGGTCTTGAACACCCCGCTCCAAAACACAGTGAATCTCAACGCGGACTTTGGCTTCTTCGCGCAGGACACCTGGACGATGAGACGGCTCACGCTGAACCCGGGCCTGCGGTTCGACTACTTCAACTCGGAGATACCGGCGATGTCCGCGCCCGCGGGCCGGTTCGTCCCCGAGCGGACGTTCGAGGAGATCAAGGACACGCCGAACTGGAAGGATGTGTCGCCTCGTTTGGGTGCCGCCTACGACCTTTTCGGCAACGGCAAAACGGCAATCAAGGGCAACATCGGCCTGTACCTGCAGTCGGAAGGGACCGGATTCGCGAATACCTACAACCCGCAGATCTTCTCCACTGATCCGCGCACGTGGAACGATCTCAACCGCGACGATATCGCGCAGGAGAACGAGCTCGGACCGACCAGTAACCTCACCTTCGGCGTTCGCCGTAATCAGAACGCTGACCCGGGCCTCCAGCGCCCGTATCAGTTGCTGGGGGACCTCGGAATACAGCACGAGCTGAAGCCCGGGCTTGCAATCGCCGTCGGCTACTTCCGTCGCAGCTACGAGCAGATAGTCTGGACCGACAACCTGGCTATTAGCCACTCGGACTACACGTTGTTGACGACACCCGATCCGCGTGGGAACGGTGAGCTGCTGCCCGTGTACAACCTCGATCGCGCGAAGCTGGGTCTCGTCAACGAGCTCGACACGAATTCGGACCAGAACACCAGGGTCTACAACGGCATCGACGTGTCGTTCAATTACCGGTTGCCGAAGGGAGGGACCATTTTTGGCGGCACCTCGACAGGACACGTGATCTCCGGGACCTGCCAGGTCGATGATCCCAACAACCTGCGTTTCTGCCAGCAGGGTGACTACGACATTCCCATGGCGACGCAGTTCAAGCTCGCTGGGACCTACCCGGTGAAGTGGGATATCCGCGTCAGTGCGACGCTCCAGAGCACGCCAGGAACGGAGCGGTCGATCACCTATCAGGTCACGCGCACACAGATACCTACGCTGACTCAGGCCTCGGTCAATGTGAGACTCAACGAGCCGGGCAGCGAGTTCAACGACCGCGTCAACCAGTTCGACCTGAGCCTGACGCGCAACTTCCGCAGCGGCCGTTTCGTTTTCCGGCCCGAGCTGAGCCTCTTCAATCTGTTCAACGCCAATCCAGTGCTGACGCAGACCAACACGTACGGCCCGGCACTGGGCAACGCAGTCACGATCCTGCCCGCGCGCCTGATGCGGATTGGGTTGAATATGGATTTCTAAAGCCTCATACGGTGCGAAGGGGCGGGGGTGCGATGGTGCGATGGTCATGCGAGTGTCCGAGGGTTCGATGGTCGTCCGAGGTTGCGAACGGACCTTCGCACCGTCGCACCGGACCCTCGCACGGTCGCACCGGACCCTCGCCCCGTCGCAGCGTCGCCCCGTCGCACCGCACATTGATCACCGTGCTCTCCACCGTTTTGCTTGTCAACCTTGCGAGTCTGTCCGCGCAGGATCCACCGCGACTCCAGCCACTCGACAGCGGGAAGGTCCCGTACTACATCGGTGAAGCCGAGGCGGGATCGGATTCCCAGCCAGGCGATCGTGACCTTGCGCGCTGGGCGCTCCAGGTGTGGGAACGTACGATCGGTGGGACTCTCCGGTTTGAGCCCGCTGCCACGGAACGCGACGCGCTGCTCCGCATCTATTTCGTGCCCGCCGCCGCGGGTCAGTACGGTGAGATGCGTTCGATCGCGCTCGACGGGCGGCGCGGCGCTGCGGTCTTCATCCGGCCGGACGTGTCTGCACTCGGCCCCGACATCGCCCGCGCGGCGCGCGCCGATCCGCTCATGCGGGAGACGATTGTCTATCTGACGTGCCTGCACGAGCTGGGGCACGCCGTCGGCCTCAGTCACACCTCCGACTTCGCTGACATCATGTACTTCTTCGGCTACGGCGGTGACATCGTCGGATTCTTCGATCGCTATCGCCGCCAGCTCCGCACCCGCGAAGACATTCAAAAGACTGCCGGCCTGTCGGCCGCCGACGCCCGCCGCGTCCGCGAGCTCTACGCGAAGTAGAGCGCCGAGCGAGCAGGGCGCGCAGGGAAGAGCTTCAACGCGGGGTCGCCGATATGCCGTTCCCATTCAGTCACGAATGGGAATCGATCCGCCGTGGCCGCATACAATCGAGCCTGCCGAAACAACTCGATTCATGGATAATGCCGCGCATGAGCATCGGTCGATTGATGGTCGTCGTCGCGATAGCGATGAGTGCATCGCTGCACGCGCAGTGGTTGAACTATCCCACTCGCGGCGTGCCGCGCACGTTGGACGGAAAGCCCGATCTTTCGGCGCCGGCTCCACGCACTGCGGACGGTAAACCTGACTTCTCCGGCGTCTGGCAACTCGAGGCGCGACCGTGCGGGCCGGAAGGATGTGGCGATTACCCGGCGGGCGCTGAATTCCTGAATTTCGGGGCCAAGCTGCCCGGCGGTTTGCCGTATCAGGATTGGGCCGCCGCGCTCGTGAAGGAGCGCACCGCCCAACTGGGGCGCGATGACCCGGTTGGTTTCTGCAAGCCTGGCGGCGCGCTTCGCATCCTCACGTTCCCGCCATACCGCAAGTTCCTGCAACTCCCCGACCTGTTCGTCATCCTGTCGGAGCGCGATGTCACATATCGCCAGATTTTCATGGATGGACGGTCGCTGCCTGTCGACCCGACGCCGACGTTCAATGGCTATTCGATTGGTGCGTGGAACGGCGACACGCTCGTCGTTACGAGCAACGGCTTTCGCGATGGCACCTGGATCGATCGCAACGGCAGCCCGATGAGCGACGCGGCGAAATTGACGGAACGATTCCGGCGGGTCAACTACGGCCGACTGGATATCGATGTGACGCTCGACGATCCCAAGGTCTATACCCGCCCGTGGACCGTGACGCTGACACAGCGGCTCGTACTCGACACGGATCTTCTCGACTATCACTGCACCGACAACGAACGGGACTCGAAGCACATGGTCGGGAAATAGTCACACAGCAGAGCGAGGACCGAAGCCGAAGGCGCGCGCGCGCCCGCAGACCGGAGACCGGATGAATCGCATCGGCATGGGGCTGGTAGGGGCAGGGTTCGTCGGGCCGCATCACGTCGACGCCGTCAGGCGCCTTGGGTTCGTCGATATCGTCGCAGTTGCCGGCAGCACCGATGAATCGGGACAGTCGAAGGCAGAGGCGCTCGGAGCGCGCAAAGGCTACGGTAGTTACCAGGCTCTGCTCGATGACCCGGACGTTCACGTCGTCCACAACGCCACGCCAAACCACCTGCACTACGAGGTGACGTCGGCGGCCCTTGCCAGGGGGAAGCACGTCGTTTCCGACAAGCCGCTGGCGATGACGGCAGCGCAGGCAAAGCGATTGGTCAACGAAGCACAACGCGCCGGCGTGGTTGCCGCGGTGACCTTCAACTACCGCGGCAACCCGATGGTGCAGCAGGCGCGAACCGTCATCGCGCGTGGCGACCTCGGCACACCGCACTTTCTCTATGGCCATTACCTGCAGGATTGGCTGCTCAAGGACACCGATTACTCGTGGCGCCTCGATCCTGAGAAGGGTGGCCCTTCATCGGCGCTCGGCGACATCGGATCGCACTGGTGCGATCTGGCGCAGCATGTGACCGGTCTGCGCATCACGCATGTGTTGGGCGACATCTCGACGGTGATCAAGAAACGGAAGAAGCCACTCGGATCGAGGGACGCATTTCAGGCAGGCACCGGCGACGAGGTGGATGTCGTCGACATCAGGGTCGAGGACCTGGCGTGCGTGCTGGTGCGGTTCGACAATGGTGCCCGCGGGAGTTTTTCGGTTGGCCAGGTGTGCGGCGGGCACAAGAACGACCTGATGCTCGAAGTGTGCGGTGCAAAGGCATCGCTGCGCTGGCGGCAGGAAGCGCAGAATGAGCTCTGGATCGGCCATCGCGACAAGGCCAACGAAGTACTGGCCAAGGATCCGTCGCTCCTTGATGCCGGCGCGCGTGGATACGCGCATCTGCCGGGTGGTCATCAGGAAGCATGGGCAGACGCCTTCTGCAACGTGATGCGTGAGATCTATCGCTGCATCGCGGCCGGACCCCCCTATCCCGCGCTTCCACCAATGGCCGCCACTTTCGAGGATGGCTTTCGTGCCAATCGCATCGTCGATGCGATCCTCGAAAGCGCGGCAGACGGCGGCGCATGGACGCGCGTATGAGCGGTGAGACTGCCCGTGTCACCGCATTCGAACCGAAGTTCATGAAGGTGGGGATCCTGACCGCCGCACTGCAGGAGTTGACGCCGCGCGCGCAGCGGGATGCCGATCCGGATGGGGCCATCGAAGACTGGCTCGAGTTCGCTCGCGATCTGGGCGCTGAATACATTCAGCTCTCGGCAGCCCTTCATCCCGCGGAGTCAGATGTGCCACCGGAAGCGATGCTCGATCCGGTTGCCAACACGCTGGATGTGCGCCAGCGATTCGATGCGTCAAGGGCGCGACGCGTCACGGCCGCAATGAAGTCCACGGGCGTCGGGCTCTCCGATCTCGCGTACTTCGACAATCTCCTGCATCACGACCGGCCGACGCGCGTGAAGAAGCATGACTTCCTGCTGCGCGTGTTCGATGCGGCCGTGCTTCTCGAGGTGAATGCGGTCTGCGGTTTCGTCGGCCGCAATCAGCGGCGCAGCATGGACGAGAACCTGATCGATTTCGAGGAGCAGTTCATCCCGTTGCTCGAGGCTGCGAAAGATCGCGGCTTGACCTATCGAGTCGAGCAATGCCCCATGCCGGGGTGGACGACCGGTGACAACTGGCACAACAACATCGCCTATACCCCGGGCGCGTGGATCGCGCTGCATCGGATCTGTGAGAAGCACGGCGTCGGGGACCAGTTCCGCATTCACTACGATCCGTCGCACGCGATCCTGATGGGGCAGGACACGCGCGCGATCTTCCAGTATCTGAAGGACCAGGGATACGGCTTTCTCATCGGCGGCTTCCACGTGAAGGGTCAGGTCATCGATTCGAAGGGCGTTTCCGCGTGGGGCTATGGCGGCCAGACGATGGGGAGGGGCGATTGGATCGATGGCAAGCCATCAGATCGGCCGGCGGACCAACTGAATGCGTGGAAGAAGCAAGTCGTGCTGTGTGAGCACGAGTTGCCCGGCACGGCGCGACATGATCCGCTGGCGTATCTGCAGAACCGCACGGTTGACTGGTTCGATCATCAGCTCGCTGCACGCGAGTTGTTGCCACTCGACGTCGCCAATACGCACCTCGTCGTCGAGCACGAGTATCCTGCTGCCCGGATCCAGGATCGGGAGAGGCTCAAGCCGATTCTGCAGGGTTCGCTGGCGTTCGTGAAACGGATCGACCAGGCGGCCGCGTCCATGTACGCCCTGCAGCACGAAGTGCTTGCCGCGCAAGGCATCCCCGTGCAGGGGATCGGGAGGCAGCCCTTTCGTACGTAGCCCTTTCGTACGTAGTGTCCGGCTTTAGCCGGACCTTCACCTCACAGCCGGATTCACCTCACGTACTCTTCGGCGCGACGGAGATCCGCGCGTGCTTTCGAATCCTGTGGATCGAGCTCGACGGCGCGGGCGAAGTGAGGTACGGCCGCCGCAACTTTACCGGACGCGGCCAGCGCCGATCCCAGAAGGTAATGGCCACGCGCATTCAGTGGATCGAGTTCGATCACGCGTGCGAAGGTTGCTGCGGCGGCCTCCAGTTGACCAGTCTGGCCCTGCGCGATCCCGAGCAGGCGAAGCGCGTCGGGATTGCCGGGCTGTAGTTCGGCCGCGATCTGAAACTCGCGCACGCCCTCAGCGGTTCGTCCTTGCCGTAAGAGCACTTCGCCCAGATAGCCGTGCGCAGGACCTCTGCGCGGTTGCTGACGAACCACCTCGCTGAGTTGAGCGGCCGCCTTGTCGAGTTCGTTGAGCGCCGAGTAGGCGCGACCGAGCGACTCGCGCGCGTCGATGGCCTGGCGATGCGTCGGCGCCAGCTCGAGGAAGCGTTCGAGTTCCTTCGCGCCTTCGGCCAGCTGGCCTTCGGAGATGTCATCGACGCCCAGCACGAAACTGGCCCCCGGCTCTTCCCGCGCGCGTTCGAGATACGCGATGGCCTCCTGACGCCTGCCCATCTCGAGAAGTGTGGTCCCGAGCATCAAGTACGAGCGTGGATGCGGTTTTCGGTCGACGGTCGTCTGCAGGATGGAAAGCTTCGATTCGTACTCCTGGTTTCGCTGGATGGTTGCCACTGAAAGCAACATACAGGCGCCGATCGCAGCACCAAATCCAACGACTTGGTGTCTCGAACCGACGCGCATCGTCCATACGCGATACATTCCAAGAACCACCAGAACGACGATCCCCGCAAGCGCCAGGTACATGCGCCGATCCGCACCGACCTCGGTGACGATGGGAACGATGCTGGAGGTTGGCGCCAGGATGATGAAAAACCACGCGCCGAGGAAGCCGGCCTGCGGCCGGCGAACGAGCAGCACCAGCACGATGATGGCAAGCGCCAGGACGGCGACCATCGGCAGCCAGACATCGGCCAGCGTCAGTGGCAGCGGCACTCCGTAATCGAGCACCAGGTTGCGCGGCCAGAACGTCGTGCGCAGGTAAGCGAGCAGGATCGGCGTCTGGTTGAGGAGATACGTCCAGCCACTGACTTTCGTGTCGAATCCAACCGTTGTCCTTGGCCCCGACGCCATGAGTGCCGCCAGTACCACCCACGTTGAAGCCAGGCCGACGTACAACCTGATCCGGTGCGTCTTGCGCAGCAGGTCGCGTCTGACGAAGACGTAGTCGAAGAGCGCGACCATCAGCGGCGCCGTGACCATTGATTCCTTACACGCCATCCCCGTGGCGCAGGCCGCGATCGCGGCCGCCTGCCAGCGGCCTCGACGTGTTCGTAGCGGCGGGTTTTTAGACTCGCCGTCACTCTCCAGCCCGCGAACGCTGCAGTAAAGCGTCAACAGATAGAAGAGGCCCATCATCGACTCGGTGCGCTGAGTCACGTAGTCGATGGTTTCGGTCTGCAGCGGATGCAACATCCAGATGAGGGCCACGATCCACCCAAGGTTCGTGGCCTGTGCGCCGAACGACGGAGCCAGCGAAGGAAGCAGCAGCGCGCGGCGCACGAGACCGAACAGGGTCAGCGCGGCGAGCAGGTGGATGGCAAGGTTGGTCAGGTGATATCCGCGAATATCCAGACCGCCGGCCGCGTAATTGATGGCAAACGTCAGGCTCACGATCGGACGGCCCGCGACCGGCGTCTCGCGCGCAGGCGACAACGGAACGCTCAACGGCCACAGTTGTTGAATCCGTCGATTCTCGATGATGGCCGTTTGATCGTCGAAGATGAATGGCGCCGAAAGGCTGTTCGCGTACACGAGTGCCCCCGCGATCAGGATGATCGCAGCGCGAACGATGAGCCCCCGGTCGCGCTGCGGATGACGGGGTTCCTGCGGCATGCCGGGACCCAGTATATGCGCCGCCCCCCGACGCCCGGCTTGACGTCGAGTTCAACTCCGACGGATCCTCGACGCTCGATGCCTCATTCTGTGTCGCGGCACGCGCCCGAATCTCTCGCCCGGATCATCGGCCGTTATCACGACGTGCCGCTCGCGCAGGCGTCGACGATCCCCGCAGCCTGGTACATCGATTCACGCGTCTTCGATCTCGAGCAGCAGACGGTCTTCAGACGCGCATGGCAGGTGGCCGGGCGCGCCGATCGTCTCAGCGCGCCAGGTGACTACATCTCCTGCGAACTTCCGGGCGGCGAGCCCATTGTCGTCGTCCGAGGGGCCGACCTCGCGCTGCGCGCCTTCTACAACGTGTGTCGTCACCATGCCGCCGCAGTCGTATCGGGTGACCACGGTTCGTCGCAGCAGTTCAGGTGCCCGTATCACGGCTGGACCTACGCGCTCGACGGCACGCTGAAAGGCACGCCCGATTTCGCGGGCGTGTGCGACTTCGACCGCGCCGCGCACGGGCTCGTTCCCGTCGACTGCGACGTCGCGGAGAAATGGGTGTGGGTCAGGCTCGAAGGTGAAGGTCCGGCATTGGGCGAATTCCTCGGTGCCGACCTCACGCGCCAACTCGCGGCACGCGGCTTCGACGCGCTGCACTGGGTGGAGCGCCGGCACTACATACTCGATTGCAACTGGAAAGTGTTCGTCGACAACTACCTCGATGGCGGCTATCACGTCCCGCACGTCCATCGCGGGCTCGACAGTGTCCTCAGCTCTCGCGAGTACACGATCGAAACTGGCGAGCGCTTCTGCCTGCAGTGGAGTCCGATGGTCAACGAGGGCGCCGACGGCCGGACGGCAGCCGTGCGACAGGGCGTGCATGCCTTTTACTACTGGATCTATCCACACTTCATGATCAACTGCTACGAGCGGTCGATGGACACCAATCTCGTGATTCCACGCGGGGTGGACAAGACAGAGGTCATCTTCGACTTCTACTTCAAGGACGTGTCGGAGGCGGCGCGCGCGAGCAACCTGGCCAGCATCGCCGTCAGCCAGGAGATCCAGGACGAAGACGATGCGATCTGCGTCTCGGTGCAGCGCGGTCTCAGATCGGGCGCATACGACGCCGGAAGGCTCTCAGTCCGTCGTGAGGCAGGAGAACACCTCTTTCATCGCCTGTTGCATGCGGACCTGACGGCTGGGCTCGGCGACGTTCGTGTTTGAGATCATTCAGCGTCTCGCACGGAGCGGCGGGTCTTACCGCACGTAGCGGCGGGTCGTTGGACCCGCCGTTGTGACATGTCCGCTCGTGAACGAGTCGTCCCGCAGGCGAACGCGAGCTCGAACGGCGATGGCCAAACGAGCCGGTTTGAATTGCCTGGCCTATTGGCACGCGCTTTGACTGCATTTAGTTAGACTTCTCTCGTGGCTGACGAACATCACGGCACCAAGGAGCTGGCGTCGGCGATTCGGGCCGGCGCATCGCGCCGCCCCGAGCAGGCGTTCGGCGACTACTTCATCGGACGGCGGGCGTCGTGCGCCCTGGGTGCCGCGTACGAGGGCATGTATCGCCTGGCGGCCGACATGGGCGGCCAGCGGCCGACGAGGGACCTCACCAACTTTTTCGATTGCCTCGAGGGGATCGTTCGCGCGTGCCCGGTGGAAGGGTGCAAGAAGCGCCTCCTGCTTTCCGCGATGATCGTTCATCTCAACGATCATCACGAGTGGTCGCGCGAGCAGATCGCGGACTGGCTGGAACAGAACGGGAACGGGGCAGCGAAACCGGCCGCCGCCAACGGCGAGAAACCGTCCGACGATCAGCCGCGATAATTGCCGAACTGCAGCGCGACGCCGAAGTCCTGCTCGCGCAGCTGACGCATCGCTTCCTGCAGATCATCCCTCGATGGCGAGGTGACGCGTACCTGATCGCCCTGAATCGACGCCTGCACTTTCTTCAGCTTGGCGTCCTTCAGGTACTTGACGATGTCCTTGGCCGTCTCGCCCGGTATGCCTTGCTGTAAGGAGATTTCCTGCCGCACGGTCCCGTTGGCAGCGGGCGTCGCGGTGCCGCGGGTCAGATTCTTCACCGGCACGTTACGTCGCACCAGCCGCGTCTGCACGATCTCCCACAGCGCATTCAACTTGAATTCGTCATCGGCGACGAGTACGAGCTTGGACTCCTTCTGATCGAATTCGATCGACGCTTTGGCGCCCTTGAAGTCGTACCGTTGCGCAACTTCCTTGCGTGCCTGGTTCAGCGCGTTATCCACTTCCTGCAGATCGACGTTCGAGGTGATGTCGAAAGAGCACTGCGTGGCCATGTGCGCTCATGTTAACGGTGCGGATCGATTCATTCAAGCATCTAGCGATCATTCGGTTCGACGGTGCGAGGGTGCGACGGTGCGAGGTCCAGTCCGACGGTGCGATGGTCCAGTGCGAAGGTCCGAGAGTACGAAGGTTGAGTACGCCGGACCTTCGAACCGTCGCACCAGACCGTCGCACCAGACCGTCGTACTCTCGCACCAGACCATCGCACTTTCGCACCCTCGTTCCATCGCACCGTAGAATCCAAGCATGCCTGACGTTCACGACCGTCCCCGCGTCGGGATCTCGCGCTGCTTGCTTG
>Ga0207428_10000362_pt1 | contig 58443 bp, 55 predicted proteins | sample RhiMethybrSRZTD1_FD_187600 | JGI IMG/M metagenome (GOLD analysis project Ga0207428, IMG submission 187600) | Populus rhizosphere microbial communities from Tennessee, USA - Rhizosphere MetaG P. TD hybrid SRZTD1 (SPAdes) (version 3) | ecosystem: Host-associated > Plants > Roots > Rhizosphere >...
CGGCACAGGCCGCCTTCAGCAATCCCGGGCGATGGACTTCCTTCCGACTCAACGTGAAGGTCTCCATAGTCGGAGGACCCTTTCACGTTGCAGTTAGGGGAGGACATTTTCACGTTGCAGCAGCAGTCGCCGAACGCATCGTTGACCTGCGAACGTCGATGCGTTACCGTGACGGCCCTGCGGGAAAGTACGGTGTATGCCTGACTCGAGGTGTTCGCTCTGCAACCAGGTAATTTCCGCCAGCGACACCGTTGCGTTCGACGGCAATCGCATCGTCCACCTCGATTGCGATCGGCCGCGCGAGCTGAACTACGAAGAGCGAGTTCTCCTCTATCAGTCCTGCTGGGAGCACGCCGTGGCCGAATGCGGCGCCTGTCGCCTCCGGTTTCGTCAGCACGAGCTCGCCGCCGATCTTTTCGGCCACCGCAACCACCTGTGCCCGAAGTGCCGCGTCGATCTAACGGCCAGTCTTCGGTCGCATCTCTACGAGTGCGTGTTCGTGCCGAAGGGCGTCCGGGCTCGGGCCGTGCATGCGCGAGAGGCCACGCGCCGGCTCGTCAAGGAGTCCGGTCAGCTCACGGATCGTGCCAACGTGCTGATGCGTGAAGCCGAAGACGCGTTCGCCGCGCTCCGGCACACCCTGCGCAAGCCGCCCTCCCGCGACTGATCGCGCCTACTTTACCGGCGCCGCGGTCCGCGAGCTTTCGCGCAGCGCGCCGAACCGGCGCGCCAGCGCCGGCCCGGTCCCCGAGTCCTCGTGCTTGAAGAACACGTACGCGTCGCTCCAGCCGGCGCCGATCTTTTCCATCGTCGTGATCCAGCGCGCCAGGTCGTCGTCGGAGTATTCCACCGCACGCAGGCGCAGATAGCCGAAGTCGGCGGTCGCGACGGCCGGCGTCGCGCCTTCCTCGGTATCGGCGACGCAGAGCGCCGCGTTGCGCGCGCGAAGCAGCCCGTACACCTCGTCGTCGAACCAGCTCTCGTGCCGAAATTCGAATGCGGCGCGGAGACCCGCCGGCACGATCGCGAGGAATTCACCCAGCCGGTCGGCGGCCTTCTTGAAATTCGGCGGGAGCTGGAAGAGGAGCGGGCCGAGCTTGTCGCCGAGCACACGCGCCGTGTCGCAGAAGTGGCGCAGCGGCTCGTCGGCCGCGCGCAACCGCGCGAAGTGCGTGATCCGCTGCGGCGCTTTGAGGACATAGTGGAACCCTGAGGGCGCGGCCGAGGCCCAGCCGCTGACCGTCTTCTCGTTCGGCATCCGGTAGAACGTGGCGTTGATCTCGACGGTCGTGAATCGCGCGACGTAGTACGCGAGCATCTGCGAAGCGGGAAGCTTCTCCGGATAGAAGCTGCCCCGCCACTCCGGGTAGTTGTACCCCGAGGTCCCGACGTGAGTCTTCAGCCGAGCACCGTCGCGAGCGGTGTGGCCGGCTCGCTCAGCGACTCGGCGACGCCGGGATGCACGACCTTCCCGCCCCAGATATTGACGCCCTTGGCCAGCGCGGGATTCGCGCGCGCGGCGCCGACGACGCCGCGGCCGGCCAGCTCGATGATGTACGGCAGGGTCGCGTTCGTCAGGGCGAACGTCGAGGTACGCGGCACCAGCGCTGGCATGTTCGCGACGCCGTAGTGCACGACGCCGCCGACGAGGTAGATCGGATCCAGCAAGGTCGTCGGATGGATCGTCGCGACGCACCCACCCTGGTCGACCGCGATGTCCACGATCACCGAGCCTTCCTTCATCTGCGAGACCATCTCCTTGGTGACCAGGACGGGCGCCCGCGCGCCGGCGAGCAGCACGGCGCCGATGAGCAAGTCGGCGCGGCGCACGACCCGCTCGATGTTGAAGCTGTTCGACATCACCGTGACCACCTGCCCGCGGTAGAGGTCGTCGACGTGGCGCAGCCGGTCGACGTTCACGTCGAGGATCGAGACGTCGGCGCCGAGGCCGACGGCGGTCTTGGCGGCGTTGAGGCCGGCGGCGCCGGCGCCGATGATCGCGACGTTGCCCGGCGGCACGCCGGGCACCCCGGAGAGCAGGATGCCGCGGCCGCCGTGCGCCTTCCCGAGGTAGTAGGCGCCTTCTTGAACCGACAGCCGTCCCGCGACCTCGCTCATCGGCGTCAGAAGCGGCAGGCTGCCGTCGGCGCGCTGGACGGTCTCGTAGGCGATCGCGATCGCGTCCGACTCACGCAGCCCGCGCGTGAGCTCGGGCATCGGCGCCAGATGCAGGTACGTGAAGAGAACCTGCCCGGCGCGGAGCCGGGCGACCTCTTCCGCTAGCGGTTCCTTTACCTTCAGCACGAGCTCGGCGCGTCGCCAGACATCGTCGACCGACGCGAGCTCGGCACCGACCGCCGTGTACTCGTCGTCCCGGAATCCGCTGCCGGTGCCCGCACCGCGCTCGACCAGCACACCGTGTGAGGCCTCGACCAGCGCGCGCGCGCCGGCCGGCGTGAGGGCGATCCGCTGCTCGCCCGGCTTGATCTCGCGGGGAACCCCGATGATCATCGCGTCTCCTTCACATATAACAGGAAAAAGCGGGCGAGGCTCGCCGCGACGTCCGGCGGCAGCTCACCGTGGCGACCGCGATCCGTGAACACGAACTCGCTGCGGCTGTTCCGCGCGAGCGCCCGCCGCAGCCGCTCGGCGTGCGCGAACGGGATCTGCTCGTCCTGACGGCTCGCCAGCAGGAGCACCGGCACCGTCAGCGACGCGGCCGCGCGCTCGGGCGACACCGCCGTGATGTCGTGGCCGAAGAACAGCCAGGACCAGCCGCGCAGCAGCCCGACGAAGGGATACCTCAGATACCAGAGCCAGCCGTAGAGCTCGTAGGCGAGCGAGCGGAGATCCGCGAACGGCGCGTACGCCGCGACGGCGCGGATGCGCGGGTCCTCGGCCGCGGCGAGCAGCGCGACGGCGCCGCCCAGCGAGAGGCCGAAGACGCCGAACTGCTCGAACCCGCGCGCGGAGAGGAAGTCGAGCGCCCGGCTGAGATCGCGGCGCTCGCGATAACCCAAGGTGGTCGCGCCGCCCTCGCTCGCCCCGAAATAGCGTTGATCGAGGAGCAGCACGGTGAAGCGCGACGCCAGCGCCGCGGCGATCGGCAGGAGATCGGCCTTCTCGGCGGGATATCCGTGGAGGAGCACGATCGCCGGTGCGCCCGCGCGCGGGACCAGCCAGCCGGCGAGCTTCACGCCGTCGTCGGCGGTGACCGTCACGCTCTCGACCGTCAGCCCGTAGTCGCCGGGACCGAGCGGGATCGCGATGCGAGGCGGCCGCACGGCGAGCCAGAAGCTCACGAGACTGAACGCGAGGAACGCTCCGGCGACGACCGCGGGGTAGACGAGGAACCTCACAGTGTATGATCTTCGCCGTGCGCCGCCCGGGTTGTCGAGCGGATAGCGTCTCGAGGTGATCGCCGACACGACGTTCGGAGCCCTCGCCGCTCTGGGCTCGGCGGTGGCGTGGGCGGTGACGAGCCTCCTGGCCCGCTCGCTCATGGTCGAGCTCGGCTCGGTCGGCGTCAACGCGATCCGCTCGACGATCGGCGGTGTCCTGCTCGTCACCTGGGTGCTGGCAACGCTCGGCACCGGCGCGTTCACGACGATCTCGGCCGGCGCGTGGCTCTTGCTCGGGCTGTCGATCGTCACCGCCATCGCGCTCGGCGACACCGTGTTCTTCGAGAGCACGCGCGCCATCGGCGTCGGCCGGGCCATGACGATCTCGACCAGCTATCCGCTCGGGGCGGCGGTGATCGCCGCCGCGTTCCTCGACGAGCCGGTCACCGCGCCCATCGCGATCGGCTCCCTCGTCACGATGGCGGGCCTCGTGCTGATCGTCGCGCCGTGGGCCGAGCGTGCGCCCGAGGAGCGCTTCTGGTTCGGCGTGGGCGCGGCCGTCATCGCGGCGCTGGCCTGGGCGGTCTCGACGGTCCTCGTCAAGCCGCCGCTCGCCGAGATGAGCCCGATCACCGCGCAGGCGATCCGGCTGCCGGTGGCGTCGCTGGTGCTCTGGCTGACCCCGTGGGCGCGCTCGGTGCCGGGCGCGTTCGCCAGGACCAGCCGGGGCGTGCGCGTTCGTATCGTCATCCTCGGGGTCATCACGTCGGTGAGCTCGGTCATGTTCGTCGCGGGCGTCAAGCACGCCGGCGTCGCCGTCGCCTCGGTCCTGTCCTCGACGGCGCCGATGTTCGCGATCCCGTTCGCCGTGATCTTCCTGAACGAGCGCATCACGCTCCGGGCGTTCCTGGGGATCGTCCTCACCTTGGCCGGTATCGTCGTTCTGCAGCTCTGACGCGACGCCACCGGCGCCGGCCGGGCCGGTGATAGCATGCCGCCATGACCGGCCCCGGCGGCGGCGCGCGCGCGTGAGCGAGCTGCCGCCCTTCTTCGCCGTCGACGGCGACCGCTTCGTTCCATCGTCTTCGGCCCGCGGGCCATGGAGCGCGCATCACCAGCACGGCGGTCCGCCGGCCGCGCTGCTGGCGCGCGCCTTCGCCAGCCAGGCGGGAGCCGGCGCACAGCTCGCGCGCATGACGTTCGACTTCCTGCGACCGGTGCCGCTGGCGCCGTTGACGATCGCGACGCGGGTCGTCCGCGCCGGCGCCAAGGTGCAGCGCTTTGCGGGCGCAGTACTCGCCGACGACGGCGCGGTGGTGATCGAGGCGACGTGCCTCGTGATGCGCGTGGCGCTCGACAGCGTGGACACGCTGCCAGAGATGCTGGCCGCGCCGGCGCCGCCGACCGAGAGCGCGCCGTTCGAGCTGCCGTTCATGTCGGGCACCGAGGGCTATCACCGCGCGATGGAGTGGCGGATCGCCAAGGGCACGTGGGGCCGCGGGCCGACCGCGGTGTGGCTGAGGCCGCGGGTCGCGCTCATCGCCGGGGAGCCGACGACGCCGCTCGAGTGTCTGGTCGTCGCCGCGGATTCGGCGAGCGGCGTGGCCGTGGTGGTCGATCCGAGGCGCGCAACCTTCGTCAACGGCGATCTCACGATCGCGCTGCACCGCGCTCCCGCCGGCGAGTGGACCTGCCTCGACGCCGCCACGACCGGCGAGCGCCACGGCATCGGGCTGGCGCGCGCGAGGCTCTGGGACACGAGCGGCCTGGTCGGGCGCTCGTTTCAGACTCTGCTCCTCGAGCCCCGAACGCGCAGCTAGCCGACTTCGCCAACGGTTGTACGGGCGTGAAAGCGTTGGGCGCGGATGATGCCGTGCGGTCAGGTACGGTCCACGATCAGAGCCGAACAATTCCCCTCTTGGCCGCATGATGCAGTAAGAGGCCCGCGCCGTAGCCCGCGCCCATATTCCAGAGCGCGACCCCGGCCGTCACGACCATGACAATGCGGTCAGGCCGCGAAGCACCATCTCCATTGGCCGATGCCGCCAGTTCGATCCCGCCGAAGAACAGGATCACGCCGAGTACGGGCATCGGGAACAGACGAAAGAGGGTATCCGCCGAATCCGACAGGAAGAGCGCGACGATCAGAAGTAGCGCACCAAGAATCACGAGCGCGCCACCTGTTCTCGCTCCAAATCGAATGTGCCCGGCCATCCCGCCAGCGCCCCGGCACATCGGAACGCCACCAAGCACCGCCCCGAGCAAGTTCATCACACCGTGATCGGCCGCGAGTAGCCGAACGCTGACGGGGTGATCCGGGAAGAGGGCGTTGTTCTCCTCTTTTGTGGCGATGATCGCATTGCCGAGCGTCAGTGCGGCTTGTGGGAGCGCGAGTACCAACGTCCCTTGGACCACGTCGCGGAGCCCGAGCGACGGCAGACCGATGGACGGGAGCCTGAAGGCGGGCGACAACGCGTTCAGGTCACTCATCAGGTTTCGGTCGGTGATGAGGGCGGCGAGAGCGCCATAGACAAGCAGAACCAGCATTGCGGGGAGCCTCGACTGACTGAGTAGCAGGAATGTCAGGACGGCTCCCGCAATGGCAAGCGCCGGGCCTCGCTGCATTAGATTGACGCCCTCCAAGATGAAACTCAGGCCCAATCCGAGCACAAGACCCCGCACGACCGGGCGGCTGGTGAGTGCTGCGACCCACGAGACTGCGCCCGTGAGCGCCATTGCCAACCAGAACACACCGGTAACGAGACCCGAAGCCCAAATCATCGCTGGGGTCACGATGGCGGCCTGAGTGACGGCGACCGTCGCAATCGCCTTCATCGGCTGGACCGGCATCGGGGTCCGGAAGTACAAGCCCGTCGCCAGTGCCACTAGACCGAATCCGAGAAGTACCGCCTGTGGATTGAGACGGTTGATTGTGACGTAGCCGACGACGAACGGTATTAGCGTGCCGAGATCGCCGAACGCTCCGGCGAGTTCACTACGGTCGTAGCGGTTGCCGCCGACGACCAAGCACCCGATCGGCCAATATGCACGGCCGAGCATATAGGAGGGAGTATCACGGTCTTCCTTCAAGGGTCAATTGCGGGGCGAAGGAGGCCAGAGATAAGGTGCCCGGCCTTCACGAGCACCCACAATCGGAACAATCGAACGCCCCGGCCGAGGGCACCGAGGCGGTCAGCCGCCCCTCGAAGCGAATGCTCAGGTCAGACAGGGCACTCGGGGATGCTTGGGGGGCCATGTCGGGGCCCCCCACGTTCATCAACAAACGCGATAGAGCTAACCGAGCGAGACCGCGCCCGCACGGAAGACGATCTCGCCGTCAACCATGGTGAGCACGGGCGTGACGTCCTTGATGCGCGCCTCGGGACAGGTGAGCACGTCGTCGGAGAGCGCGACCAGGTCGGCGCGCTTGCCGGGCTCGAGCGTCCCGAGCTCGCCTTCCTGACGTGAGGCGTACGCGTTCCAGCTCGTGAACGAGCGCAGCGCCTCCTCGCGCGTCATGCGCTGCTCGGGCTGCCAGCCGCGATCGTCGCCGCTCCGCGGCCGACGCGCGACCGCCGCGTAGAGGCCGTGGAACGGGCTCGGGCTCTCGACCGGAAAGTCCGAGCCACCCGCGATGATCACGCCGGTCTCGAGCAGCGAGCGCCACGCGTAGGCGCCGCGGAGACGATCCGGGCCGAGCCGCTCCGCCGCCCACTCCATGTCCGACGTGCAGTGCGTCGCCTGCATGCTCGGCAGCGCGCCGAGCCGGCGGAACCGCGGGATGTCGCGCTCGGTGAGGATCTGGGCGTGCTCGACGCGAAACCGGTGATCGGGCCACGGCCCGCGCGCCAGCGCCGCCTCGAGCGCGTCGAGCGTCAAGGTATTGGCGCGATCGCCGATCGCGTGCACACACACCTGAAAGCCGAGCTCGGCCGCTTCGAGCGTCAGGCGCGTGATCTCGTCGGGCGGGATCAGCACGAGGCCGGTGTTGCCGGGATCGTCGCAATACGCGTCGTGCAGCGCCGCGCCGCGGGAGCCGAGCGCGCCGTCGGCCATCAGCTTGAGCGCGCCGACCACGACGCGCCCGTTGCCCATGGTCTCGGGGCCGTGCTCCCGATAGACGGCCCACGTCGATTCCGAGCGTCCCGCCACCGCGACGTAGTTGCGAAACGGAAACCGTCCCCGTTCGACGAGCCTTCGATACGACGCGAGCGCGTAGAGCTCGGCGCCCATCTCGTGGATGCCGGTGAGCCCGGCCGCCAGACACTCGTCGATGGCCTCGCCGACTGCCTGGTCGAACCGCTCGTCGGAGGGACGCGGCTCGGCGCGCTGGATCAGCCGCTGTGCTCCGTCGATCAGCACGCCCGTCGGCTCGCCGCGCTCGTCCTTCAGAACGCGGCCGCCCTCGGGCTCTCGCGTCGTGCGGTCGATGCCGGCCGCGGCGAGCGCGGCCGAATTCGCCCAGGTGGCGTGGCCGTCGATACGCGTGAGCGCGACCGCATGGTGGGGCGCCGCGCGGTCGAGCGACGCGCGCGTCGGCCACTGCCGCTCGGGCCAGCGATTGTGATCCCAGCCGCGGCCGCCGAGCCACTCGCCGCGCGGCGTCTTCGCCGCCCGTGCCGCCACGCGCCCGGCGACCTCCGCTTCGGAACGCGCGCCGCCGGCGTCGAGCGTGAGCCGGCCGCGCGCCAGATGCATCAGGTGCCCGTGCGCGTCGACGAGCCCGGGCACCACGGCGCGCCCGCCGAGATCAACGACCTCCTCGGCGCTGGACACGTTGACGTCGGCCTGGCGCCCGGCGAACGCGACGCGCCCGTCGCGAACGATCAGCGTGTCGACCACGGTGTTCCACGCATCCATGAGATAGATGCGGCCGTTGGTCAGGAGCATCGAGCTCGGGGGGCTGGCGGATGGGAGAAGCTAGAAGCGCCGGCGCCCGCGCATGGCGCGCTTGCGGAGACGCAGCGACTTCGGCGTGACCTCGAGCAGCTCGTCCTCGCGGATCCACTCCAGATTCTGCTCGAGGTTCATGATGCGCGGCGGCGTGATCTTCGCCGCGTCGTCGGCGGTCGAGGCCCGCATGTTCGTGAGCTTCTTTTCCTTGGTGATGTTCACGTCGAGGTCGTTGTCGCGCGCGTTCTCCCCGACGATCATGCCCTCGTACACGTCCAGGCCCGGCCCGACGAACATCACGCCGCGCTCCTGGAGGTTGTCGATCGCGTACGCGGTGGCGCGCCCGCCGCGGTCGGCGACCAGCGCGCCGTTCTGGCGGTGTGCGATGTCGCCCTGCCAGGCGTCCCAGCCGTCGAACAGGTGGTTGAGGAGGCCGGTGCCGCGCGTGTCGGTGAGAAACTCGGTGCGATAGCCGATGAGCCCGCGCGCCGGGATCCGGTACTCGAGCCGGACGCGGCCGGTACCGTGGTTCACCATCTTGGCCATGGCACCCCGGCGCGGGCCGATCTTCTGGGTGACCGCGCCGATGTGCTCCTCGGGGATGTCGATGACGAGATATTCCATCGGCTCGAGCGTCTGGCCGTTCTCGGTCCGCGTGATGATCGTCGGCTTGCCGACCTCGAGCTCGTAGCCCTCGCGGCGCATCATCTCGATCAGGATCGCCAGCTGGAGCTCGCCGCGCCCGGAGACGCGGAACGTGTCGGGCGAGTCGGTCTCCTCGACGCGGATGCCGACGTTCACCCGGCGCTCGCGCATGAGCCGGTCGCGGAGCTGCGGGGAGGTGACGAAGCGGCCTTCCTTGCCGGCCATCGGCGAGACGTTCGCCGAGAACAGCATCGAGACCGTCGGCTCGTCGATCCGGATGAGCGGCAGCGCCTTGGGCGCCTCCGCGTCGGCCACGGTCTCGCCGATCTCGATCGAATCGATCCCGGCGATCGCGACCAGGTCGCCGGCGCTCGCTTCGGCCGCCTCGACCCGCTTGAGCCCTTCGTACGCATAGAGCACGGTGACCTTCGCCAGCTCGACCGATCCGTCGCGATGGACGACGGAGACCTTCTCGGCCTGGCGCACCTTGCCGTTGACGATGCGGCCGATCACGAGCCGGCCGACGTAGTCGTCCCAGTCGAGCATGGCTCCGCGGAACTGGAGCCCCGCGGCCGGGTCGAAGCGCGGCGCCGGGACGGTCGTCAGGATCGTCTCGAACAGCGGCTCGAGCGAGTGTCCGGGCTCGGCGAGCTTGAGCGTGGCCGTGCCGGTCCGGGCGTTGGTGTAGAGAACGGGGAACTCGAGCTGGTCCTCGGTGGCCTCGAGGTCGATGAAGAGGTCGTAGATCTCGTCGAGCACCTCGGCCGGGCGGGCATCGCTGCGGTCGATCTTGTTGATGACGACGATCGGCGGCAGGCTCGCCTCGAGCGCCTTCTTCAGGACGAAGCGCGTCTGCGGCAGCGGGCCCTCGGCGGCGTCGACCAGGAGCAGCACGCCGTCGACCAGTGTGAGCGTGCGCTCGACCTCGGAGCCGAAGTCGGCGTGGCCGGGCGTGTCGACGATGTTGATGTGCACGCCCTTGTAGGTGATGGCCGTGTTCTTGGCCATGATGGTGATGCCCTTCTCGCGCTCGAGGTCGATCGAGTCCATGATGCGCTCGGGCACCGACTCGTTCTGGCGGAAGAGACCCGACTGCCAGAGCATCGCGTCGACCAGGGTGGTCTTGCCGTGGTCGACGTGAGCGATGATCGCAATGTTTCGTATGCTCTCACGCTGCTGCATCGGTCCATCGTATCACGCCCGAACGACTGGTCCGGCTTCCGAGCATGTATAATGACGGTCTCATCACGCGCCGGAGGACTCGTCTCATGAATCGTCTGCTGACATTCGCGGTCGTCCTCCTGGTCGTGGCCCCGGCGCTCGCCCAGGACAAGCCGCCCGCGAAAGCGCCGACGGTGGTGATGACGCTCGAGAAGGGCGGACAGGTCACGCTCGAGCTGTTCCCCGCCGATGCGCCCAAGCACGTCGAGAACTTCGTCAAGCTCGTGCGCGCCGGGTTCTACGACGGGCAGCGCTTCCATCGTGTCGAGCCCGGGTTCGTCGTGCAGCTCGGCGATCCGCAATCGAAGACCCTGCCGATGGATCATTCGGCGATGGGGACGGGCGGGCCGGGCTACACGATCAAGGCGGAGTTCAACAACCGGAAGTTCGAGCGCGGCATCCTCGGCATGGCCAGAAAGAACGAGCCCGACACGGCCGGGAGCCAGTTCTACATCATGCTGGGCGCCGCGTCGCACCTGAACGGCCAGTACACGGCGTTCGGCCGAGTGACGAGCGGTATGGACGTCGTCGATTCGATCAAGGTCGGCGACCGTGTGAAGTCGATGAAGATTCTCTGATAGGCGCGCCTCGGCCGGCAGGGCCCCAGCCCCGCGACTCTGCAGCGCACACAACGTGAAAGGAACCACCGTGAAGCAGACCGGCGTCATCACACTGGAAAAGGGCGGCGAGATTCGGCTCGAGTTCTATCCCGAAGACGCGCCCAAGACCGTCGAGAACTTCGTCACCCTGGCGAAGAAGGGCTTCTACAACGGGCTCAACTTCCATCGGGTCGTGCCCGACTTCGTCGTGCAGGGCGGCTGCCCCAAGGGCAACGGCACCGGCGGCCCGGGCTACACGGTCAAGGCCGAGTTCAACAAGCAGAAGCACGTGCGCGGCACCCTCGCGATGGCGCGCAGCCAGCACCCCGACTCGGCCGGCAGCCAGTTCTACATCTGCTACGGCGACACGCCGCACCTCGACGGCCAGTACACCGTCTTCGGCAAGGTCGTGTCCGGGATGGAGCACGTCGACCGCATCAAGCAGGGCGACAAGATGACGTCGGTCTCGATCGTCGAAGAGTAGGGCATGGCTTGGTCGCTCCTTGTCCGGAACGGCTCGCTGATCGACGGCAGCGGCGCGCCGGCTCGTCCGGCCGACGTCGCGGTCGAGGGCGATCGGATCGTCGCCGTGGGACCGCGGCTCTCCGGCGAAGCCGCGCGCGTGATCGACGCCACCGGCCACGCGGTGGCGCCGGGCTTCATCGACATGCACTCGCACTCCGACCTCTTCTATTTCGCGTGCCCGTCGGCCGAGTCGAAGGTGCGCCAGGGCGTGACGACCGAGGTCGTCGGGATGTGCTCGTTCTCGCAGGCGCCGCTGCGGGCCGACCAGCATGAGATCGTGCGCGGCTGGGCGGGCGGCATCGGCGCCAGCCTCGATCTACGCTGGGAGTCGTTCGCGCAGTACCTCGACGCGCTGCGCTCGATCCGGCCGTCCGTCAACATCGCGCACTTCGTCGGCCACGGCGCCCTCCGCATCGCGGCGATGGGCTTCGAGGCGCGGCCGGCCGGACCCGACGATCTCCGCGGGATGGAGCGCCTGCTCGGCGAGGCGATGGACGCCGGCGCGTTCGGCTTCTCGACGGGCCTCGTGTACGCGCCGAGCGCCTATTCGGAGACGACCGAGCTCATCGCGCTGGCCAAGTCGATGGCGCGCCGCGGCGGCTACTACTTCTCGCACATCCGCGGCGAGTCCTCGATGCTCCTGGATTCGATCAACGAGGCGATCCGGATCGGCGAGGAAGCCGGCGTCGGTGTGCAGGTCTCGCACGTCAAGGCCTCCGGCCGCGAGAACTGGCCGAAGATCGACGCGGCGCTGCGCCTCTTCGAGTCGGCGCGGGCGCGCGGCGTCGACGTCCTCGGCGACGTCTATCCCTACAACGCCGGCAGCACGAAGCTCGACAACATGATGCCGGCGTGGGCGCACGACGGCGGTCTTGCCAAGCTGCTCGAGCGGCTCGCCGATCGCGCGACCCGGCGGCGCATCGTCGAGGAGTGCCTGATCGACGGCGAGCGTTGGGGCACCGTCTCCCAGGGCGGCATCGGGTTCGACCAGGTCTTCATCGCCACCTGCCGGCGGCGCGAGCTCGAGGGGCTGAACCTCGCCCAGATCGCGCGCCAGTCGGGGATGTCGCCGGCCGAGACGCTGATGAACCTGCTCCTCGAGGAGAAGTGCACGGTCGGCATGGTCAGCTTCTCGCAAAGCATCGAGAACGTGGCCACGGTGCTGGCGCATCCGCTCCTGATGATCGGCTCCGACTCGATCCCCCTCTACGCGGGCGACGGCGATCGGCCGGGCAAGCCGCACCCGCGCACGTACGGCACGTTCCCGCGCGTGCTCGGCGAGTACGCGCGGCAGCAGAAGCTCTTCCCGCTCGAGACGGCCGTGCACAAGATGACCGGAATGTCGGCGGCCCGGCTGCGCCTGCGCGACCGCGGGCTGGTGCGCGAAGGCTATGCCGCCGACCTCGCGATCTTCGATCCGGCCACCGTGCGCGACGAGTCGACCTTCGCCGATCCCCATCGCTATCCGAGCGGGCTCCCGTACGTCGTCCTCAACGGCGCCGTCGTCGTCGACGGCGGCCGCATGAATCCGCTCGGGACAGGACGCGTCCTCACGCCGTGACCCGTGAGGACCGGCGCGCGCTGCTCTGGGTGGCCGGGAGCGCGGCGGTGATGGTCGGAGTCGACCTGGGACGTCGCATCCTCACCACCAACGACGAGGCGCGGTTCCCGCTGCTCGCCCAGGACATCCTCGAGCGCGGCGACTGGCTGTTCCCGATCCTCAACGGCAGCGTCTACCACAACAAGCCTATCTTGTTAGCCTGGCTCATCGGCCTGACGTCGTGGCCGCTCGGCTACGTGACGCAGTTCACCGCGGTGATTCCGTCGGCGCTGGCGGCGTTCGCGATGGCGCTGCTGATCTTCGGTCTGGGGCGCGAGATGTTCGGCGTGGCGGCCGGCAAGTACGCGGCGCTGATCGCCGTGACCACCCAGGGCATCGTCCTGCACAGCCGCATTCCGATGCCGGACATGCTGATGACGGCGTTCATCACCGCGAGCCTGTGGATGCTCTGGCGCATGGCGCGCGGCGCGCCCCGGGCGTGGATCGGCTTCTACGTCTTCGTCGGGCTCGCGTTCTGGGCCAAGGGGCCGGGCGGCTTCATACCGCTGGCCGTGGCCTTCGCGTGGGCAGCGGCCCGGTGGACGCCGGCGTCCTGGCGCGCGCTCAGCCTGCCGCTCGGATTGCCGCTGCTCGCCCTGGTCGTCGCGCCGTGGCCGCTCGTGCGGCTTTTCAACCACGCGGCCGGCCTGCGCCAGGCGGTCGTACACAATCAGATCCTCTGGTACCTGCCTCAGGAATTTCGCCCGGGGATGGTCGCCGAGCCGATCCAGAACGCCTTCGGGATTCTGTTCCCCTGGGTGATCGTCGTGCCGCTCGTGGTGGTCGAGGCGGTCAGGCTGCTGCGGCGCCGCGGCGCCGAGCGCGACGCGGTGTTCCTTCTGATCGTGACGCTCGGGACGATCTTCGTGGTGATCGCGCTCTCGCAGCAGCAGCGCTTCCGCTACTACCTGCCGCTGGTGCCGGCCACCGCCCTCTTGACCGGCTGGTGGGCCGAGAGCGCGCTGCACGGGCGCGTCGCGCTGCGGATCCCGTGGCGCGTCTGCGCGGTCGTCGGCGTGCTGCTGGCGGCGGCCGGGATCGCCGGCGCGTTCTCGCGGCGCAACGCGCTCGCCGAGCTCTCGACGGTGTGGCCGATGTACGTCGCGCAGGCGATCGTGTTGATCGTCACCATCGGCGCCGTCGCGGCCGCGCTGCTGCTCGGTGTGCGCGCGCAGCGGTTGCCGCGCGCGTTCGCCGCGGCGTGGGTCGGCTGCGCCGTGCTCGTCCTCTCGAGCTATCACTGGGAGCTCGAGCGCCGCAACGCGGCCTACGACTACGCGGGGCTCCGTGAGCGGATGAAGCCGATCCTGCGCGAGTCGCCGGTGGTGGCGACGCTCGGCCTCGCCGACATGCCGCTGGCCTTCTATCTGCGCCGGACTGTCGTGGTGGCGGGCAACGCCGCGGGCCTCCGCGAGGTCGTCGGCGACTCGCAGGCCGTCGCGATCGTCGCCGACCGCGCGCTGCCGTCCCTGGAAGGCCGCGATGGCTTCACCGTGCTGCTGCACGACCGCCTCGCGCTGCGTCCGATCGCCGTCGTCGCGTATCGCGCCAATTCCTCACCAACCCGTCCGTAGCACTCGAGGAGTCACCTCATGAACACGGGACAGCTCTTCATCGCGGGCAGCTGGCGTTCACCGGCCTCCGGCGCCACCTACGACACCATCAATCCAGCCACCGAGGAGACGAGCGCGCAGGTAGGCCGAGGCGACGAGCGCGACGTCGACACGGCCGTCGCCGCCGCGCGCAAGGCGTTCGATTCCGGGCCGTGGCCGCGGGTGAGCGCCTCCGAGCGCGGACGCATCGTGTGGCAGCTCGGCGACCTGATCATGAAGAACCTCGACGAGATGGCGAAGCTCGAGAGCCTCAATACCGGCAAGACGCTCTTCGACTCCGGCAAGGTCGAGATCCCGTTCGCCGCCGAGGTGTTCCGCTACTACGGCGGCTGGGCCACCAAGATCCACGGCGAGACGCTCGGGCTACGCGAGAACGCCTTCACGTTCACCCTGCGCCAACCCCTCGGCGTGATCGGCGCGATCGTGCCGTGGAACTTCCCGTTCCTGCTGGCGTCGTGGAAGATCGCGCCGGCGCTCGCCGCCGGCAACACCGTGGTCCTCAAGCCCGCCTCGTTGACGCCGCTCACCGCGCTCAAGTTCGCCGAGCTCACGCAGGAGGCGGGGCTGCCGGAGGGCGTCTTCAACGTGGTGACGGGTCCGGGCGGGCAGGTGGGCATGGCGATGGTGCGCGATCCGCGCGTGGACAAGATCGCCTTCACCGGCTCGACCGAGGTGGGCAAGGGGATCATGCGCGAGGCCGCCGGCACCCTGAAGCGGCTCTCGCTCGAGCTCGGGGGCAAGTCGCCGAACATCGTCTTCGCCGACGCCGACATGGAGGCGGCGGTGAAGGGCGCGCTCACCGGCATCTTCTATAACAAGGGCGAGGTGTGCGCCGCCGGCTCGCGCCTGTTTCTCGAGGACAAGATCCACGACGACTTCATGGGCAAGCTCACCGACCGGGTGAAGACGCTCAAGGTGGGCGATCCGATGGACAAGGCGACGCGCATGGGTCCGGTCGTCTCGAAGGCGCAGATGGAGACCGTGCTCGGCTACATCGACGCGGGCAAGAAGGAGGGCGCGCGCGTCGTCGCGGGCGGCGGCCGGGCCAACGTCGGCTCCGGCAAGGGCTACTTCATCGAGCCGACCATCTTCGACGGCGTCACCAATGCGATGAAGATCGCGCGCGAGGAGATCTTCGGCCCGGTGCTGTCAGTGATCCCGTTCAAGTCGATCGACGAGGGCATCGCCCAGGGCAACTCGACGACGTACGGCCTGGCCGCGGCGGTGTGGACGCGCGACGTCGCCAAGGCGCTCAAGGCCGCGCGCGCGATCCGCGCGGGCACCGTGTGGGTCAACGCCTACAACCTGTTCGACGCGGCGCTGCCGTTCGGCGGGTTCAAGGAGTCGGGCTTCGGGCGGGAGCTCGGCTCCGCGGGGCTCGAGCACTACACCGAGACCAAGACCGTCTGGGTCGATCTCTCGTAAGCCCGCCCTCAGGACGCGACGGGCTCTTCGAGGAACTGGTCCGCCGGCTCCGCCTGGCGGCGCCGCGGCAAGAGCGTCGCGATGCCGGTGAGCCAGGCGTGGAACTCGGCGTCGGTGTGGCTCGCGGTGTCGACGTAGCGCGGCAACAGCAAGCGGTCGTCGCGGCGCGACGCCAGGCCGGGCGCGCACGTCGTGGCCGACGCGATGTCGGCGCCGCGCAGCCACGGCAGGAATTCGGCGCGGTGCACGCCGCTGGGATAACAGAAGTGCGCCGCCTCGGACGTGCGCAGCGGCCGGAGCCTCGCGCGGTTGTCCCGGACCTCCCGGTCGAACAGCGCGCGGTCGAACGAGACCCGATGCCGGTGCGTGTGGAGCTGCAGGTCGACCCCGCGCTGCGCCAGCTCGCCCGCCTCGGACAGGGTCATCAGGTGGAGCAGGCGTCGGCGCAGGATGCCCTCGTAGTCCACGTCGAGATGCGCGGCGAGCTCGGCCAGGAGGGCGTCCTTGTCGCGCCCGCTCAGTCGCTGCTCGCGCGCGAGCCGCCGCAGCCGTTCCTGGACGAGACTGCGGCCCGTCTCGGTCAGCGCGACCGGCTCCGAGCTTTCGAGCGCCTCCGGCCAGCGGATCGAGCCGCCGCGGCCCTTCCACAGGAGATACCGGACCATCGCGTCGTAGACCGGCGCGTTGAACTCGGCGTAGTAGGTGGTGAAGTAGACCGTCACCGGGTAGCCGAACGCCTCGACGATCGGAAACGCGCGCGCGTAGAAGTCGTAGTTGCCGTCGTCGAACGTGAGCACGACGCTGCGCGGCGGCAGCTCGCCGTCGTACAAGAGCCGGACGGCATCGTCGAGCGCCAGCACGCGGCACCCCGCGTCGCGAATCATCTCGAGGCGGCGCCGCAGCACGGCGGCGGACATGTACAGCTCGGGATCCCACTGGTCCTCGTCGTCGAGGGCGACGCCGTGATAGCCGAGGATCAGCAGACGATTGCGCCGCCAGCGCGTGCGCAGGGCCGCCGCGTCGAGCCCGAGCGTGTTGAATGTTTTGAGGAGCGTCAGCCTGGCCTCGCGCAGCATGGCGTCGCAGTTTCCGAGGGCGAGCCCGCGTCAGGCGCGCGCCGGTGCTGCGCCGTGGGCCACGGCCGACCAGCGGCGCACGCGCGCGAATTGCCGGCGCTCGTAGAAGCTCCGCTCGTACTCGAAGCCGAGCTTCTCGATGACCCGGCGCGACGGTCCGTTGTCAGCCAGCACGCAGATGTAGACGTCGCCCACGCCGGGAATGTCCCGGGCATCGGCGATCATGCGGGCCAGGGACGACGAATAGAGGCCGCGGCCGCGGAATCGCGGATCGGTGTAGAAGCCATAGAGGACCGCGGAGCCCGGCGGCAGCGTCCAATCCTGGTTGACCTCGTTCAGGAACGTGCTCTCCTGGCTCTCGATCAGCCAGCCGAAGTGGGCCAGCACGCCGTCCTCGACGTAGGTGTAGCAGTGCTCGCCCTGCTCCAGCCGCTCCGACGCGGTCTCGAGGAACGCGTCGACGCTCGGCTGCCAGCGTTCGACCGGCGCGTAGCAGGCGAGGTCTTCGATCCGGTCCCGCGCGACGCGAAGCCATTCCGGCTGCGTCACCGGCTTGCCGCGCGGAAAGCGGTACAACCTGAGCTCGAGCGCGCCCCACGTCGCGCGCTTGACGCGGCGAACGGCCTGCAGCGGAACGTTCGCAGGCCGGACGTGGCGGATCGTGTGGCGTGCGGCGCGCAGCGCGCGCTTGACCGCGTCGGTCGAGAGACCGCGCCGCTTGGCGGCATCGATCAGCCGGCGCTGCTGGCGGTAGCGCCAGGCCGCGGCGTGCGAGAAGAAGATCGTCAGCACGCTCGCTTCGTCGAAGTGCGTCGCGAACCGGTCCTTGTACTCGCCGCCCGGCGTGAGATCGAGCGCCTCGATCCCCTCCTGCTCGAGGAGCAGCGCCAGCTCGTAGAAGAGGAGCTTGCCCGCCGAGTGCCGCGCGTGCCGCGGCGACTGCGCCGGCATCCCCACGAGAACGGTGTTCCCGCTGCGCAGGCCGATGTGCGCGGCGACCAGCTCGTCGTCGACGCGCATCGCCGTGACGTGCAAGAGGTCGGTCTCGCGCTTCAACGCCAGGTAGAAGGACCGCTTCAGCGGGTCCTCGCGGAACGGCAACGCGTCGTGCGCCGCGCCCTGGCGCAGCTCGTATAGCGGAATGAACTCATCGAGCAAGGCGGCGAAGGCCGTGTCGTCGCGGACGCGCTCGAACGTGATCTTGCCGCCGCGCGCCAGCCGGTTGAGCTTGCTCTTGTTCGCCTTCTTGCGCATCGACTCGCGGACCGAATCGGCCGGGTTGGTCGCCAGGAACGGCGCCGAAAACGGACGGCGGAAGCAGCGGCTCCGCCAGCGGGCCGTAGGCGCGAACGTCACGCCCGGAGGCGCGAAGAGAAGCTGGAGCTTCCGGCGCGGGAACGCGCGAGCCAGCGCGTCCAGTGCGGCTTCGACGAAGTGCGTATCGGTGGCGAGCCACACGTGATACTCGGCCTGCTGCGCGCCCACGTGGCAGAGCGTCGTGCCGTCACGGCTCTCCGCCAAGAGGAAGAGCCCGACGAGCGTCGCATCGGTCCAGCCGGTCACGATCACGGGAGAGAAATGCGTGTCGTACGTGCGGTACCACGTGTCGGCGAAGGGAGCGTCCTGAAAGGCCGTGGCCCACGGGCACGCGCGGTACAGCGCGCGCCAGGCCTCGCGGAACTCGGGCCGGCCGGCGAGCTCCAGCGCCGCGCGGCCGCGGTGCATCTCGACTCTGAGCTCGGGATTCGTGACAGGTCCCATCTGACGGCGGCGCGCGTACCGCCAGCGCCCTTCTCAGGGTACCCGCGGCGCGCGCCTGCGCGCGCCGTGAGCTACCTCAATCCGGCGCCGGGCTTTACCTGAATGCCGGGTCTTATACTGTCGAGCAAGAGCGAGGTGATCATGACTTCTGCATCGTGCACACTATCGCGCACACTCCTGGGCGTGACGCTCGTGGGACTCGTCGGCTTCGCGGCGGCGGCGCTCGCTCAGCATCAGGGACACGACCATGGGACGACGGCTCCCGCCGCGACGCAGGCCGGTGCCGTCTCGCCGAAGGTCACGATGGAAGAGCTGCACCGGTCCGGCGGCGTGCCGCCCGGCTGGAAGTTCGCGCTGCCCGGCGGCGATGCCGTCAAGGGCCGGCAAGTCTTCGCCGATCTCGAGTGCTACAAGTGCCACGCCGTGAAGGGCGAGAGCTTTCCGGCCTCGGGCGGCGACGCGAAGAACGTCGGCCCGGAGCTGACCGGCATGGGCAGCCAGCACCCCGCGGAGTACTTCGCCGAATCGATCCTGGCGCCCAACGCGGTCATCCTCGATGGCCCCGGCTACACCGGCCCGGACGGCAAGTCGATCATGCCGAGCTACGCCGACAGCCTGAGCGTGACCCAGCTCGTCGACCTCGTGGCGTTCATCCGGAGCCTGACCGGCGGAGGCCACACGCACGGCGCCGCGCCGGCGGAGAAATCGACCGACATCTATACGGTGCGTCTCGCCTACCACGGCGGCGATCACGCGGGCCACGAAGGCCACGCTGGACACGCGGGGCATGGCGCGGCTGCCGCGGCGCCGGGTCACCTGATGGTGTTCGTGCTCGATCGAGTGACCGGCGAGCCCGTGCCGTACCTGCCGGTGTCGGCCACGATCCAGGCGGCGGGCAAGCCCGCGCGGCGGATCGCGCTGGCGCCGATGGTCGGCGGCCAGGGATTTCACTACGGCGTCGACGTGACCTTGCCGACGGGCGCGCACACGATCACCGTGACGATCGGTGCCATCGGGGTCCGGACGATGTCGACGGTGAAGGGCCGGTTCGCCAAGCCGGCGACGCTCGTGTTCGAACGGGGCACGTGAACGGAGCGAGCGAGGCGCCGCGATCGGCCGCGGCGCCTCGCTCGCGAGAGTCTCGGACGCGCCGATCAGCTCGTAGCCGACTTCGCCGCGGCCAAGGCCGCGTCGTAGTTCGGCTCGGACCCGATCTCCTTAACATATTCGACGTGCTTGACCTTGCCGTCCTTGCCGACGACGAAGACCGCGCGCGCGGTGAGCCCGGCGATCGGCCCGTCCTTGATCTCGACCCCGTACGCGGGCCCGAAGGCGCGCTCGCGAAAGTCCGACAGCGTCTTGACCGCCGTCACGCCCGCGGCGCCGCACCAGCGCTTCTGCGCGAACGGCAGGTCGCGGCTGATCGTCCAGATCTCGACGTCGCTGCCGAGCTTCGCCGCTTCCTGGTTGAACCGCCGCGTCTCGGTGTCGCAGGTCGGCGTGTCGAGTGAGGGCACGGAGCTCAGGATCACGACCTTGCCTTTCGCGTCGCTCAGCTTGACGGGCTTGAGCCCGTTGTCGAGCGCGGTGAAGTCGGGCGCGTTCTGCCCGGTCTTCACTTCGGAGCCGCCGAGCGTGATCGGATTGCCTCGCAGGGTGACTTGAGCCATGAGTAATCCTCCCGGGGTGATTCTAGTACACTCGTCGAGCCATGGACCTCGTGTGGAGCGGCGCGCGTCAGGCGCTCGGCCTGCTCGCCGGCGCCGATCGCGAGATCTGGGCAATCCTCTGGCTCTCGCTGCAGGTCTCCGGCATCGCCACCGTGATCTCGCTGGCGCTCGGCGTGCCCGCCGGCGCCGCGCTCGCGCTCGCGCGCTTTCCCGGGCGCGGTCTGCTGGTGAGTGCCGTGAACACCGGCATGGGACTGCCGCCGGTCGTCGTCGGGCTCTTCGTGACGCTCCTGCTCTGGCGCAGCGGCCCGCTCGGCGAGCTCGAGATCCTCTACACGCCCGCCGCGATCGTGATCGCGCAGGCCGTCATCGCCACGCCGATCGTGACGGCCATCACGCTCGCCGCCGTCGGCCAGGTTCCGCGCGAGTTCCGGCTGCAGCTCATGGCGCTCGGCGCGTCGCGCGCGCAGATGATCTGGCTGGTGCTGCGCGAGGCGCGGCTGCCGATGCTGGCCGCGGTGATGGCGGGCTTCGGCGGCATCATCTCCGAGATCGGCGCGTCGCTGATGGTCGGCGGCAACATCAAGGGGCAGACGCGCACCTTGACGACGGCGATGGTGCTGGAGACCGGCAAGGGGAACTTCGAGATCGCCATCGCGCTGGCGCTGTTGCTGCTGGTGCTGATCTTCCTGGTGAACTGGCTCTTGACCGCGATCCAGCAGCGCCACGCGCGCTGAGCGGCGGGCTCAGCGCGCGGTCATTGTGTCGAGCTGAGCCTTTTGAACGCGTCGACGCCGGCCGGTAAGATTTGACGTCGAGATGCCGAAACCCATGGCACACGCGCTGCGAGCCACCGTCCTCGTGCTGTCCCTCCTGTGCCTGCCAACCCTCGCGCTGGCGCAGGAGATCACGCTGTCGGTGGCGATCAGCATGAAAGAAGCGGTCGAGACGCTCGGCCGCCAGTTCACGCAGGCGCGGCCCGTCGTGACGCTTCGCTACAACTTCGGCTCCTCGGGCGAGCTGCAGAAGCAGATCGAGGCCGGTGCACCGGTCGATCTCTTCATCTCGGCCGCGCAGCGGCAGATGGACGAGCTCGAGCAGAAGGGCTTGATCGACCCGTCGAGCCGACGGGTGTTTGCACGCAACGTGCTGACCATCATCAAGCCCGCCGGTTCGGCGCTCGACATCTCGAAGCCCGCTGACCTGCTCGATCCGAAGGTGCGCCGGATCGTCATCGGCAATCCGAAGACCGTGCCGGTCGGCCAGTACGCGGAGGAGAGCCTGAAGGCGCTGGCGCTCTGGGATCGAGTGCAGCCGAAGCTCGTGTTCGCGGAGAACGTCCGTCAAGCGCTCGACTACGTCGCCCGAGGTGAGGTCGAAGCCGGCTTCGTGTACACCACCGACATCGCCGTGCGCTCGGGGCAGGTTACCGAAGCGTTCCGGCCGGCCGAGGACACTTATCGACCGGTGACGTATCCGGTGGCCGTCGTGAAGGACTCCCGCCAGCCCGCGCTCGCCCGCGCCTTCATCGATCTGCTGATGAGCCGCGAAGGACAGTCGGCCCTCGCGCGCCTCGGGTTTCAGCCGCCGCCGTCCGGGGCGCGCTGATCCAGACGCGCGACTGACTCAGCGTCGCGTGCGCCAATCTCCGCGCGGGGGCTCCGTCTGCTTGCCCGCGCGTCGCTGATGGCGCCGGCCGCGGGCGGCGATATCGCTCGGCGTGGGTCCGCTCGGACCGACGGCATCGTCGATCCGATTGCGCGCTGCCACGAGCTGCTCGAGCACGAGGCGGCCCGTCTCGGTCAGGGCCATCCCGCGCGACGTGCCCTTGCCGGGGCGCGGGGTCGTGAGCGATGCGCCCAGCGCGGACTCGGCCTCCTTCAGGTAACCCCACGCGTGCCGATAGGACCAGCCGATCTGCTTCGCTGCGCGCAGCAACGAGCCGTGCTCGAGCACGCCGAGCAAGAGCTTCAATCCGCCGTCGCCGATGACGAAGCGCCCATCTCGCTCCATCCATACCTTGGTCTTGATCATGGCACCGGGCAGGATTTCCGGATGACTCTGCTCGCGCGCGGCGCTCGTCTCGTCGGGCTGGCTGCGTTGAGGCGTTGTCATGAGGTCATTCTAGCCGGATTCGTCCGGGCTCGCGCCGGGCGCGCGCCGGTCGTTATGTGGATTCGAGCAACTTGAACGCGTCTACGCCGGTCGCGGTGCGCCGCGTGCATCGTGCGTCCTGAGCGAAACGGCGCGAGCATGGCATAGTACCCGCGATGAGCGCCGATGCCGTGACCGCCCTGGCTTTGTCGATTCGCGTCGCGCTGGCCGCGACCTTGCTGAACGCGCTCATCGGGATCCCACTCGCATACGTGCTGGCGCGCCGGGCGTTTCGCGGTCGCGCGCTGGTCGATCTGCTCGTGACCCTGCCGCTGGTGCTGCCGCCGACGGTCACCGGCTACTACCTGATCGTCATGCTCGGCCGGCGCGGCTGGCTCGGCGCGCCCGTCTACGCGCTGACCGGCTGGAGCGTCGTGTTCACCTGGTACGCCGCGGTGATCGCCGCGACGGTGATGGCGCTGCCGCTTCTGGTGCGCACCGCGCGCGCCGCGATCGAGTCGGTCGATCGCGAGCTCGAGAAGGCGGCGTTCACCCTCGGGCGCTCGGAGTGGCGCACGGCGCTCGAGGTCACCTTGCCGCTCGCAAAGAACGGCATCATCGCGGGGCTCGTCCTGGCGTTCGCCCGCGCGCTCGGCGAGTTCGGCGCGACGCTGATGCTGGCCGGCAACATCCCGGGCAAGACGACGACTGTGCCGCTGGCGATCTACACCGCGGTGCAGACCGGCGAGATGGGCGAGGCGGTCGCGCTGGTGCTGGCGCTCACGGTGCTCTCGTGCGCGGTGCTGGTGCTGGCCGGCCGCCTCGGGGCGCGGGCCGCATGAAGCACCGGTTCGCGGTCGAGATCACCAAGCGGCTGCCCGGCTTCACCCTGGACGTCGCGTGGACGGCGGGCGACGGCGTCGCCGTGCTGTTCGGACCGTCGGGCGCCGGCAAGACTCTCACGCTTCAGTGCCTCGCGGGCCTGGTTCACCCCGATGCCGGCCGGATCGCCGTGGACGACCGCGTGCTGTTCGACGCTGTGGCCGGTGTGAATCTGCCGCCGCAGCAGCGTCGCGTCGGCTACGTCTTCCAGGGCTACGCGCTGTTCCCGCACCTGACGGTCGCCGAGAACGTCGGCTTCGGGCTGCGCGACCGGCCGCGCGCTGTCCGCGACACGCGGGTCGCCGACGTGATCGCGCGGCTCGATCTCGGCGGTCTCGAGCGGCGGCAGCCCTCCGAGCTCTCGGGCGGCCAGCGGCAGCGTGTGGCGCTCGGGCGCGCGCTCGCGATCGACCCGGCGCTTCTACTGCTGGACGAGCCGCTCTCGGCGCTCGACGCGCCGCTGCGCCGCGCGCTGCGCGACGAGCTGCGCTCGATCCTGAGCGGATGGGGCACCGCGGCCGTCGTGGTGACGCACGACTTCACCGAGGCGTACCGGCTCGCCGACCGGATCATCGTCTACGAGAGCGGCCGCGTGATTCAGGCGGCGCCGCGGGCCGAGCTCCTGTGGCAGCCCGCGTCCGAGGCGGTCGCGCGGGTCATGGGGCTCCGCAATGTGCTCCACGGCACGGTCGTGAAGGCGATGCCCGACCGCATCCAGATCGCCTGGCGCGGCCACGTGCTCGAGGCGGTGAACTCGCCGACGCACTCGTACCTGCCCCAGCCCGAAAGCCCGATCGCGTTCTTCATCCGCCCGGAGTACGTGAGGCTCGTCCGCAAGGATCGGAGCGCGCCGGACGCGGCCCATCACATGAACCTGATGCGCGGCACGGTCGCGGGCGAAGCCGACTTCGGCACGGTATGGTCGCTACGCATGCGGCTCGATGCTGCCGGCGCGCCCGCGCAGGGCGACTTCGACCTCGAGGTCGAGGTGCCGCATCTCGTCTACGAGATCCTCGACATCGAGCACGACCGGCACTGGGAGTTCTCGATCCACCGGGGCTCGATCCACGTCCTGCCGACGTGACGCCGGCCACGGTCGTCGAGCTGGCCGGCGTGCGCGTGACCTACGGCGACGCGACAGTGCTCGACGTGCCGTCGCTCGAAGTCCGCGAGGGTGAGATCCTCGCCGTCGTCGGTCCGAACGGCAGCGGGAAATCCACGCTGTTGCGGGTTGCCGGATTGCTCGAGCGGCCGACTCAGGGCACCGTTCGATTCCGCGGGCGCGTGGTCGACGCCGGCAGCTCGCTGGCCGAACGGCGCCGCATGGGGACCGTGTTCCAGCACCCGCTGCTCGCCGACATGACCGTCGCGCAGAACGTCGCGCTCGGCCTCAAATTCCGCGGTGTGGCCGACGAGCATCGAGCGCGCGTCGAGCGCTGGCTCGAGCGGCTCGCTATCGCGCCGCTCAGAGATCAGCGGGCGCGCACGCTCTCGGGCGGACAGGCGCAGCGCGTGGCGCTGGCGCGCGCGCTCGTGCTCGAGCCCGAAGCACTGTTACTCGACGAGCCCTTCGCCGGGCTCGATGCGCCCTCGCGCGCCGAGCTCTTGCCCGAGGTGGGCGCGATCCTGCGCCGCGATCGCGTCACAACCGTGCTGGTGACCCACGACCGCGGCGAAGCGCAGGCGCTCGGCGATCGCGTCGCGGTGCTCATGGCCGGACGCATCGCGCAGCTCGACGAAACCGCCCGCGTCTTCGGAGCGCCCGCTTCCGAAGACGTCGCGCGGTTCATCGGCGTCGAGACGCTGGTGACGGGGACCGTGCTTGCCCGAGAGGCGGGAGTGACCGTCGTCGAGGTCGCCGGCCGGAAGCTCCAGGCGGCAGCCGACGCCCGGGTGGGGGAGCACGTCAGGCTCGGAGTCAGGCCCGAGGACGTCACGCTGCTGCTCACGGCCGAGGCCGCGTCGCTCTCCAGCGCTCGCAACTATCTGACGGGAACGGTCGTGCGTGTCACGCCATCGACGCCGGCCGTCCGCGTCGTCGTCGACGTCGGCTTTCCGCTCGTCGCGACCGTGACAGCGCGCTCGGTCACCGAGCTCGGCTTGACCGAGGGGGCCCGCATCGTCGCCGCCTTCAAAGCGAGCGCGGTGCAGCTGGTCGGCCGCGTCAGTTCTGACAACGTGGCTTGACCGAACGCCGTCCCCCGGGAGCCAAGCGGCTGATTTTCAAGCGCCCGCTCCTTGGCATCGCCGCTGCTTCATTCTCTCCGCCGTGGAGTCATTCGGACATCACTGGGCTTTCCTCGACGGCTCGCTAGACCCGAGATCCGCGTTCCCGGGCTCCTACGAGCCGATCCTCGTCACGCTCTCGATCATCGTCGCAGCGCTCGCGGCCTACGCCGCGCTCGGCCTCGCCGAGAGGATAGGCGCTTCCGATAGGCCTCTCGCCAAGCGATCGTGGCTTTCCGTCGGGGCCGTGACCATGGGCGTTGGAGTCTGGGCTATGCACTTTCTCGGCATGCTGGCGTTTCGGCTGCCGGTGAAGGTCCACTACGACGTCTCGATCACCCTGGTTTCAGTGGTGCCGGCCGTGCTGGCCAGCGGGATCATGCTGCACGTCATCAGCCAGCCGCGGATTTCTCCGAGCCGACTGGTCCTCGGCGGCGGCCTCATGGGGGCCGGCATCGGCGTCATGCACTACACGGGCATGGCCGCGATGCAGATGAACGCGGTGATGCGCTACGATCCGCTCCTCTTCGTCGTGTCGGTCATCGTGGCGGTCGTGCTCGCGACCGCCGCGCTCTACACGAAGTTCATCGCGAGCAGCCGGCACGGCGATGTCAATCGCCACTGGTCGACCAAGCTGGGCGCCGCGTTCGTGATGGGCTGCGCGGTCGCCGGAATGCACTACACCGGCATGGGCGCATCGTATGTGTTCCCCGGTGCGGGCCTCCACCCGGTCTCGGCGGGCCTTGACCCGACGTTCTTGGGCGCCTGGGTCAGCGTGGCCACCGTGCTCATCACCGGGCTCGCGATCTTCGTCACCGTGGTCGATAGCCGGCTGGAGGCCGCGGCGCAGTCGGAGCGTCTGAGTCGGTCTCGGCTGCTCGAAGCCATCGAGAGCATTTCGGAGGCCTTCTGCCTCTACGACCGGGACGATCGGCTCGTGCTCTGCAACCAGCGATATCGCGAGCTCGCCGACGCCGCGGGCGCGGACCGCCTGGTCGGCATGACGTTCGAGGAAGTCATGCGCCTGGTCGCCGAGCGGGGGCGGGTGGCCGACGCGCGCGGCCGAGTCGACGCGTGGGTCGCCGAGCGCGTGGCCCGGCATCGCACCCCGCGCGGTCCCTACGTGCAAGAGCTCGCCGGCGGCCGCTGGCTTCAGGTGAGCGAGCGGAAGATCGAGGAGATCGGCACCGTCGCCGTCTACACCGACATCACGGGCCTGAAGGAAGCCGAGGCCGAGATGGCGGATGCCATGCGTGCCGCGAGCGACGCGCGTACCGCCGCCGAGGAGGCCAGCCGCGCGAAGAGCGCGTTTCTGGCGACGATGAGCCACGAGATCCGGACTCCCATGAACGGAGTCATCGGCATGACCGGGCTCTTGCTCGATACCGATTTGACGGACGAGCAGCGCGAGTACGCGGAGGCGGTGCGCCGGTCCGGCGAAGGACTCCTGACGATCATCAACGACATCCTCGACTTCTCGAAGATCGAGGCCGGCCGGATCGACTTCGAGGACATCGACTTCGAGCTTCACGTCGGGGTCGAGAACGTGCTCGAGCTCCTGGCCGAGCGCGCCTACGGAAAGGGCCTGGAGCTCGCATATCTGCCGCGCGAGGGCCTGCCCAGGTGGGTGGGAGGCGACCCCGGACGGCTGCGACAGGTGCTCACGAATCTCGTCGGCAACGCGGTGAAGTTCACCGAATCCGGTGAGGTGGTCGTGCACGCCGACCTGGTCGAGCAGACGGCCGACGACGCCCTGATCCGCTTCTCGATCGTCGACACCGGGATCGGCATCGCGCCCGAAGTCCACGAGCGGCTCTTCCAATCGTTCACGCAGGCCGACGAGTCCATGACCCGGCGCTATGGGGGCACGGGCCTCGGGCTGGCCATCTCCAAGCGGCTCGTCGAGATGATGGGGGGCGCCATCGGCGTCGAGAGCGTCGTCGGAAAAGGGAGCACGTTCTGGTTCACCGTGCGATTGGCCAAGCGGCCGGCGCCGGCGAACGCCAAGCGAGTGAATCTGGCGGGACTGGGCAGCCTGCGCGTGCTCGGCGTCGACGACCACGCGACGAACCGCGCGCTCCTGGCCGGTCAGCTCGGCAGCTGGGGTATGCACGTCGATTGCGTGCCCAATGCCTCGCGCGCGCTCGAGTCTCTGAGGCTGGCTCAACGCGATGGCCGGCCCTACGACGTGGCGATCCTCGACCACCAGATGCCGGACATGGACGGCATGATGCTGGCGCGGACGATCAAGTCGGATCGCGCGCTCGCCGCGATTCCCCTCGTGCTGCTCACCTCGGTGAGCTATCGCGGGGCCGCCGGAGAGGCCAAGGATGCGGGCTTCACCGCGTTCTTGATCAAGCCGATCCGGCAATCTCAGCTGTACGACTGCATCGCGAGCGTGATGCAGCTCGCGGGCGACTCGACGCCCCAGCGACTCATCACGCGCGATCTCCTCCCCGAGATCCAGCCGACACGCTCCCGAGTCCTGGTCGCCGAGGACAATGTCGTCAATCAGAAGGTCGCCTCCCGCATGCTGGAGAAGCTCGGCTGCCGCGTGGACGTGGTCGCCAACGGCCTCGAGGCCATCGAGGCGATCGGCCGCATCACCTACGACTGCGTCTTCATGGACTGCCAGATGCCGGAGATGGACGGATTCGAGGCGACCCGGGCGATCCGCCAGCGCGAAGCGCGCACCGGCGCGCACATCCCGATCGTGGCCATGACCGCCAATGCGATGGAGAGCGATCGCGAGCAATGCCTGGCCGCCGGGATGGACGACTACGTCTCGAAGCCCGTGCAGCCTGCGGAGCTTCGGGCGACCCTCCAGAAGTGGATTCAGCTCGCCGAAGCCTGACGCCCGACCCAGCAATTACCGGAAATACTGGGGTTGCCGTCCCGCCGACCACTACCTGTCCGGGTCAAGCTTGACACTTCCGGGGCTCCGAGGCTATAACGAGGCGACCAAGTTAGTCGTGACGGTTCCTCCACCGCGCAAAGGAGGCCTCGCATGGATCAGGAGCCCCTCATCGAACGACTCACGGCCGAGAACGAGGAGTTCCGGCGCCTCCGCACCGAGCATCGCGCTCACGATCAAGAGCTCGAGGCGCTCAAGGGAACGATCCCGCTCTCGGCGGAATCGCAGTGGCGAATCAGCGAGCTCAAGAAGTTGAAGTTGATGGCCAAAGACCGGATGGAGACGATCATCCGGCACGCTCGATCCGGCGTCACCGCCTGACGAACGGTCGTCGGGCGAAGGCGCCGAGCCGCCTCTCGCACCTGTCGCCAGCGGGCGACGCCCGGATGGTGGACGTCTCGGACAAGCGCGAGACGGTCCGCGAAGCGGTGGCGCGAGCGATGCTTCGCATGAAGCCGGCGACCTTGCGCGTCATCCGGCAAGGCAACGCCCCGAAGGGCGACGTGCTGGGCGTTGCGCGTACTGCCGGCATCCTGGCCGCCAAGCGCACCCCGCAGCTCATCCCGCTCTGCCATCCATTGCGCATCACCGGCGTCGACGTCACCTTCAGCGATGATCTGCGCCGCGGCGAGCTCACCGTCGAGGCTCGCGTGCGCACCGTCGACAAGACCGGCGTCGAGATGGAAGCGCTCACCGCCGCCGCGGTCGCCGCGCTGACCGTCTACGACATGGTCAAGGCCGTCGAGCGCGGCGTGACGATCTCGAAAGTGCAGCTGGTCGAAAAGCTCGGCGGCAAATCGGGCCACTGGCGACGAAACCGCGTCAGCGGGACCTCGAAAGCCAGCGCGGGTCGATGAACTCCGGGCCGAGCCTGAGGACCACAGCACGATGAACATCGCCGTCCGGAGCCGGGTCGCGTCTATTTCAGGCCACCCTCGGAACAAGCCGGCCTCATGGCCCCCGCTACAATAAATCCCGTGAAAACGGCTTTAGTTTATTCCGACGCCTGGACCCGTTTCGACTACGGGCCGCAGCATCCGCTGCGCATGGAGCGGCTCGGGCTCACGTGGCGGTTGATGCAGGCGTACGGCCTGACGTCGCTGCCCGGGGCAACCGTGCGCGCGCCGGAAGCCGCGGACGAGAGCGCCTTGGCGGTCTACCACGGCGCCCAGTACCTCGAAGTGCTCAAGGCGTGCAACAGCGGCAAGGCGCCGATGGGCGCGGAGCGCTTCGGGCTGGGGCCCGGTGACAACCCCGTCTTTCCCGGGCTGTGGGATGCCGCGCGGCTCTGCGCGGCCGGCTCGATCCTCGCGGCCGATCTGGTGCTGAGCGGCGAGGCGGACCGCGTGTTCCACTTCGCCGGCGGCCTGCACCACGCGATGCCCGCGCGCGCCTCCGGGTTTTGCTACGTCAACGACGCGGTGCTGGCGATCCTCCGGTTGCGCGAGCGCGGGTTGCGCGTGCTCTACGTCGACATCGACGCCCATCACGGCGACGGCGTGCAGCACGGCTTCTACGGCGACCCGGGCGTGCTGACGATCTCGACGCACGAGCGCGGCGATTATCTCTTCCCCGGAACAGGGTTCGTCGAGGAAACGGGGAGCGGCGCCGGTGTCGGCTACTCGGTCAACCTGCCGCTCGAGCCGTTCACGGACTCGTCGGTCTATCTGCCGGCCTTCGAGCAGGTCGTGCCGCCGCTGTTCGGCGCGTTCCGCCCGGACGTGGTCGTCGCGCAGCTCGGGATCGACTCGCACCGCACCGATCCCCTGACGCACCTGGCGCTCGACGTCCAGGGCTTCACGCGCGCGGTGTCGCGCATCGCCGAGCTCTCGCCCAAGGTCGTGTGCCTGGGCGGCGGCGGCTACGACTTGCCCAACGTCGCGCGGGCGTGGACCGCGGCGTGGGCCGTGCTGAACGGCGTCGAGCTGCCGGCGGCGCTGCCGGCAGCGTTCGGGCCGGACGTACGTCGCTACGGATTCCTGACCGACACGCTCTGGGACCCCGAGGAGCCCCTGCCCGAGCACCGGCGCGTGCGCGCGCAGGAGTACGCCCAGCGGCAGGTCGACGCGGTCCGCCGGACCATTTTCCCCATCCACAAGCTGTAGCCGCTCGGACGGGCCCACCGACCGGCCACACGCTGCGAGGGCGCGGGGGATGCGTTACACTGAGACGGTCGTCGTCGCGAGACCGATCGACCGGACATGAAATTCACCCTGCGGCTCGTCAGCGCGATCTGGCTCTCGGTGATGCTGGTCATCGGGGTCTTCGCGTACATGCAGATCCGCGAGGAGCGCGGGCGCCTCCTCGGCGATCTGCAGCGTCGCGCGATGCTGATCTCCGAGGGCCTGACCGACGCGATCGAGGCCTCGGCCGCCAAGCAGTCGCCGGCGGCCCTCGAGCGGATCGTCAAGAAGTTCGGCCAGTCGCAGCGCGGCATCGTGGTCTACGACCGCTTCGCCACCCAGCGCTTCGCCAGCCCCGACGTCGCCTCGATCCTGCCGCCGTCCTTGCCCGAGGCGACCGAGGCGATCTCGCGCAACGCGCCGGCGCAGGGCTTCCGCACGCTCGGCGACCGTACGCGCTTCATCTATGTGACGCCGCTGGTGGCCGACGACCAGCCGGTCGGCGCGATCGCGGTCTTGCAGGACGCCTCGCACCTGGACCGCGCCGAGTGGGACCGCTGGAGCTACAACGCGGTGCGGTTCCTTGTGCTGGCCCTGGTGATCTCGGTCATCATCGGGCTGGTCGTGAAGTTCAGCATCACCCGGCCCATGGCCGAGATCTCGCAGTGGACGCGGGCGCTCCGGAGCGGCCGGCCGGTTCCGCCGCCGCGCACGGTCGTCGACGCGAACATGTTCGGACCGCTGGCGCTTGAGGTATCGCGCCTCGCCCGCAGCATGCAGCGCGCGCAGGCGGCGGCCGAGCAGGAGGCCGCGCTGCGGCTGGCCGGCGAGAGCATCTGGACCGAGGAGCGCCTGAAGCAGTTCGTCCAGCTGCAGCTCAACGGCCGGCTATTGGTCGTGGTCTCCAACCGCGAGCCCGTCAGCCACGTGTGGCGCGGCGGCGAGATCGTGACGCAGGCGCCGGCCAGCGGTCTGGTGACGGCGATGGATCCGGTCATGCGCGCCTGCGGCGGCGTGTGGGTCGCGCACGCCAGCGGTGACGCCGACCGGGAGTCCGCGGACGGGCGCGGCCGGATCGGCGTCCCGGTCGACGATCCGCGCTACACGCTCAGACGGGTGTGGCTCACGAAGGAAGAGGAGCACGGCTACTACTCCGGCTTCTCGAACGAAGGGCTCTGGCCCTTGTGCCACATCGTGCACACCCGCCCGGTGTTCCGGCCCGACGATTGGTCCTACTACCTCGAGGTGAACCAGAAGTTCGCCGACACGGTCCTGGACCAGATCAAGGACGCGGAGTCGCCGCTGGTGCTGATCCAGGACTATCACTTCGCGCCGCTCTCGGCGTTGATCAAGGCCGAGCGGCCGGACGCGCGCGTGGCGATCTTCTGGCATATCCCGTGGCCGAACTTCGAGGCGTTCGGCATCTGCCCCTGGCAGCGCGAGCTCTTGCTCGGGATGCTCGGCGCGGACCTGATCGGCTTCCACACGCAGTACTACTGCAACAACTTCCTCGAGACGGTCGACCGCGCGCTCGAGGCGCGCATCGACTGGGAGCGCTTCGCGGTCACCCGCGGCGAGCACACGACCTACGTGAAGCCGTTCCCGATCAGCGTGGCGCCCGAGTTCGTGGACGACCCGTCGCGTGTGTCCCGCGTCGAGCTCATGCGCAAGCTCGGCATCCAGGCGGAGTTCCTCGGCGTCGGCGTCGAGCGCATCGACTACACGAAGGGGCTGCCCGAGCGGATCCGGGCGCTGCGATTCTTCTTCGAGACATATCCCGAATATCGCGAGCGGCTCGTGTTCGTGCAGCTGGCGGCGCCGAGCCGCGGCATGATCGACCGCTACCAGGAGATCCAGCGCGAGGTCGAAGAGGGCGTCCGCGAGCTGAACCAGGCGTTCCAGACCAAGACGTGGCGGCCGTTCCTGTACCTGAAGGCGCACCACGAGCACCGCGATATCTGGGCGTACTACCGGCACGCCGACTTTTGCATGGTCACCTCGCTCCACGACGGGATGAACCTCGTCGCCAAGGAGTTCGTGTCGGTCCGGGACGACGAGGACGGCGCCTTGATCCTGAGCCGCTTCGCGGGGGCATCGCACGAGCTGCGGGACGCGCTGATCGTCAACCCCTACGACCTGGCCGGCATGGCCGAGGCGGTGAGGGCCGCGCTCGAGATGTCTCCCGAGGAGCGGCGCGCCCGCATGATCCGCATGCGGCATTCCGTCGTCGACCACAACATCTATCGGTGGGCGGGACTCTTGCTGAGTGAGCTGGCGAGGATCCCCGTCGAGACCACGGGCGCGAAGGCGTCCTGAGTCTTCCTGTGCGCCTCCTCGACCGTCTCGACCGGGAGCTCGGGGATGGCGCCGGTCTCGTCGTGATCTTCGATTACGACGGCACCTTGACCCCCCTGGTCTCCTCGCCCGGCGCCGCGTTCCTGGCCCCGTCGGTCCGCGCGAACCTGGCCCGGCTGGCTGGATCGAGCCGCGCCCGGCTGGCGATCCTGTCCGGCCGCGGCCTGGCGGACCTGCGCGCGCGGGTGGCCCTCGACGGCGTGCTGTACGGCGGCTGCCACGGGCTCGAGATCGCGGGGCGCCGTCTCCGCTTCCGCCACCCGCTCGCGCGTCGCTCGGGCGTCGCGGCGACCGAGCGTGCCCTGACCGCGGCGCTGCCCGCGGTGCCGGGCGCGCTCCTGGAATGCAAGGGGCTCGTGGTGAGCCTGCACTACCGCCACGTCACACCGGCGCGGCGACCAGCGGTGCGCGAGATCGCCGAAGAGGTGCTGAGCCGCCGGCCCGACCTGACCATGATCGCCGGCCACCTCGTCTTCGATTTCATCCCCCGGATCGGCTGGCACAAGGGCACCGCGGCGCGCTGGATGGTGAGCCAGCTCGTGCCCACCTTGTCGGCCCGCCGCGCGGTCGTCGTCTACGCGGGCGACGACGCGTCGGACGAGATGGCGTTCGCCGCGCTCCGCGAGCAGGCGGTCACGATTCACGTCGGCGCCAAGCCGACCGTGGCGGAGTACCGCGTGGGCAGCGTGCGCGACGTGCAGAAGCTGCTCCGCCGCATGGCCGCCGCCCTGGCGTCGTAAGGCGATGAGCTCTCGCACGGCCGCGCGCCCGTTTCGGTTCGCCGGCTGCATCGAGGTGCGCCAGACGCTCGACGTGCACGCGCTCGACGAGCGCGAGCTGATGCAGCGGATCGCCGCGGTGCCGGCCGGCTCGATCTTCTTCCACACCTTTGGCTACTTCCTGCGGCATCGCGCGTTCACCACCGCCTACGGCAATGACTTCGCCCGGTGGGCCGCCGTCGAGATCGGCGACAGCGCCCTCGCCGAGCGGCTGGCCGTCGTGGATCCGTTCGCGTTCTCGTCCGTCGAGGAGCTGCGCGAGCACCTGGTCACGATCCTCCAGGACCATCTGCGTGGCCGCGAGGTCGTGCGCCGCGTCGAGTTCGACCGGGGCTTTCACTTCCAGCAATCGCACATCGTCGAGGTTCCCCTCGGCGTCTCCGCGGAGACGCTCGTGGAGTTTCGGGCGGGTCTGGCCACGGTGGACGAGAGCGCGATCTACGTGCACACCGTCGAGACGCGCGCCGGCCAGCGGCGCACGGAGGCCTTCGGCGAATGGCTGCGCGATTCGCTCGCGCTGCCGGAGCTGGCCGAGCAATTCGAGCGGGCCGATCCCTATCTGACGAGCCTCGAGCGGGTCCGCGGGCGCCTGTTGAGCCTGGTCGACACGGCGCTCGCCGAGGCGCGGCGATGAGCCGGCTCGACGACTACCGCCGCGTCGCCCCGCCCGGCGCGGTCGACTTCATCCTCAAGCTCGCCGAGCAGGTGAAGGGCCGGCGGCTCTTGCACGTGACGGGCGGCCGCCTCGGCGGCGGCGCCACCGAGGCCCTGCGCGCGACGGTGCCGATCTTGAGCGAGCTCGGCGTGGACACGCGCTGGGAGGTCACCGGCGGCGACAACACGTACTACGCGACCGCGCGGTCGCTGCAGGCGGCGCTCCAGGGCGCCGAGCGCCTGCTGAGCGACGAGTCGCTCGCGCGCTGGGTCGACGTGAACAGCCTCAACGCGAAGAAGCTCAACCTCGAGGCGGACGCGACGATCGTGCACGACAGCCAGCCGGTGAGCCTCGTGAGCGCGCGGAGCGCCGGCCGGTGGGTATGGCGCTGTCACTTCGATTGTTCGTCGGCGCAGCCCGCGGTGTGGACTTTCGTCCGGCGCTTCGTCGACCAGTTCGACGCCGCCGTCTTCGCGCTGCCCGGCTTCGAGGGCCGTCTCGGCATTCCGATGTATGTCATCCCGCCGTCGATCGACCCGCTCTCGGAGCGCAACCGCGACCTGACCCCGCGCGAAATCAGCGAGACCCTCATGGCGCTGGGCGTGGCGCGCGACAAGCCGCTGCTCGTGCAGATCGGCCGGTTCGCGCGTGCCCACGATCCGCTCGGCGTCGTCAACGCCTATCGGCTGGTCAAGAAGCACCACGACGTGAGGCTGGTCCTGGCCGGCGCCGCGGACGGCGAGCCGGAGCGGCTGGAGGTCCTGTCCCATCTGCTGGAGGCCGCGCACGAGGATCGCGACGTGGTCGTGCTCGAGCTCCCGCCCGAGGCGCACCGCCAGGTCAACGCGCTCCAGCGCGCGGCCACGATCGTGCTGCAGAAGTCGGTCCACGCGGGGTTCGATCTCGGACCGGCCGAGGCGATGTGGAAGGGCAAGCCCGTCGTGGGCGGCTATACCGGCGGGCTCGGGCAACAGATCGTCACGGGCGTCACGGGCTACACGGTGCACTCGGTCGAGGGCGCCGCGTTCCGGATCCGACATCTGCTGAACAACCCGGAGCTGATCCCGCGCCTGGGCGCCGCCGGACGCGAGCACGTGCGGCGCTCGTTCCTGCTCACGCGCGAGCTCGCGGACGAGCTGGCGCTCGGCGTTCATCTGACGCGATGACCGAAGTCGCCGTCGGCCCGGCGCTCCCGCCCGACGTCGACCGGCAGCTCGAGGGGCTGCCGCCGGCGGAGCTCGCGATTGCGGTGTTGACGTACAACAACGCCGCCACGGTGCCGGCCGTCCTGGACGCGGTCCGCAAGGGCCTCGAGAAGCATTTCGCCGGCGCCCCGTCTGTCCTGATCAACGTCGACGCCGGCTCGTCGGACGCGACCGTGGCGCGCCTGGCCGAGGCCGGGCTGCCGTTCGTCAGGGCCCATCACGAGGCGCCCGCGTCACAGCTGGCCGCCGTGCCGTTTCACGGAGTGCCCGGGCGCGGCGCGGCACTGCGCCTCGCGGCCGCCGTCGCGCGGCGAGCGGGCGTGCGCGCGCTGCTCGTGCTGGAGGCCGACGTCACGTCGGTCAACGCCGAGTGGCTCGAGCGGCTGGCGCGGCCGGTGCTCGAGCAGAACGTCGATCTCGTGATGCCCATCCATGCTCGTCATCGCTACGACGGCACCATCACCAATCTCGTCGTGGCGCCGCTCGTCGCCGCGATGTTCGGGCGGCGCCTGCACCAGCCGCTCTCCGGCCCGCGCGCGCTGTCGGCGCGGCTCCTCGAGCGGCTGGCGGCCGAGACACAGTGGCCGCAGCCGGGGCGGAGCGTCGCGGATTTGTGGATCATCGGCACCGCGATCGGAGCGGGTCTGGCGGTTCACGAGGCGCGGCTGGGGCGGTGGCGGGTCGAGTCCAACACGCGCACGACGGACCTGCCCACGATGGTCGCGCAGACGCTCGGCGCCGCCTTCGCGACGATGGAGGAGTACGAGGATCTCTGGCTCGCGACCGAGAGCGGGCCGCCCCTTCCGGTCGACGGGCCGCCCGTGCTGCCGTCGGACGAGACGGTGCAGATCGACGTCGAGCGGATGGTGGGCGCCTTCGGCCGCGGCCTGCGAGACCTCGGCACGATCTGGGAGCAGGTGCTGGCGCCGGAGACGTACGGCGACGTCCTCAGCCTCGACATTGAGGATCTCACGCGGTTCCGGTTCCCGGACGACCTGTGGGCGCGGGTCGTGTACGACTTCGCGCTCGGGCATCACTGGAGCGTGGTGTACCGCGACCACCTGCTGCGCTCGCTCGTGCCGCTCTATCTGGGGCGCACGGCCGCCTTCGTGCTGGCGACGCGGCAGCGCGACGCCGCCGCGGTCGAGAGCGGGCTGGACGCCGTTGCCGCGGCGTTCGCACGGCAGAAGCCCTATCTCGTGGATCGCTGGCGATGACCACCAGCAGCGCGCGGGACTGGTACAAGGACGCCGTCTTCTACGAGGTCCACGTCAAGGCCTACAAGGACGGCAACGGCGACGGGATCGGCGACTTCGCGGGACTGACCGAGAGCCTCGACTACGTCCAGGAGCTCGGCGTCGACTGCCTGTGGATCCTGCCGATGTACCCGTCGCCGCTGCGGGACGACGGGTACGACATCGCGGACTTCTACGCGATCCATCCCTCGTACGGCACGGTCGAGGACTTCCAGAAGTTCCTCGACGCCGCGCACGCGCGGGGCCTGCGCGTCATCACCGATCTCGTGATGAACCACACCTCGGATCAGCACCCGTGGTTCCAGGCCTCGCGCTCCGATCCGACGTCGCCGTACAAGGACTACTACGTCTGGAGCCCGTCCGACCACCGCTTCGCGGACGCCCGGATCATCTTCGTCGACACCGAGCGGTCCAACTGGACGTTCGATCCGGTGCGCCGGGAGTACTACTGGCACCGCTTCTTCAGCCACCAGCCCGATCTGAACTACGACAACCCCGCGGTGCGCCGCTCGATGCTCGACGTCATGCGCTTCTGGCTCGACCGCGGTCTCGACGGGTTCCGGTGCGACGCGGTGCCGTATCTGGTCGAGCGCGAGGGGACGAGCTGCGAGAACCTGCCGGAGACGCACGCGATCCTGAAGGAGTTCCGCGCGGTGATCGACCAGGAGTACGGCGGCGATCGCGTCCTGCTCGCGGAAGCCAACCAGTGGCCCGAGGACGTGCGCCACTACTTCGGCAACGGCGACGAGTTCCACATGGCGTTCCACTTCCCGCTGATGCCGCGCCTCTATCTCGGCCTTCGGCTCGAGGACACGCGGCCGATCACCGACATCTTCACGCACACGCCGCCGATCCCGCCGGCCTGCCAGTGGGGGCTCTTCCTGCGCAACCACGACGAGCTCACGCTCGAGATGGTGACCAACGAAGAGCGCGCGTTCATGTACTACGCCTACGCGTACGAGCCGGACATGAAGCTGAACCTCGGCATCCGCCGGCGGCTGGCGCCGCTACTCGACGGCGATCGCCGCCGCGTGGAGCTCCTGAACTGTCTGCTGCTGACCCTGCCGGGCAGCCCGATCATCTACTACGGCGACGAGATCGGCATGGGTGACAACGTCTACCTGGGCGACCGCAACGGCGTGCGCACGCCCATGCAGTGGTCGCGCGACCGGAACGCGGGCTTCTCGGCCGTCGAGAACGGACAGCTCTACCTGCCGGTCATCGCCGATCCCGTGTACGGCTACGAGGCGGTGAACGTGGCGGCGCAGGCGCGCCAGCCGTCGTCCTTGCTGAACACGATGCGGCAGCTCCTGGCGGCGCGGCGCACCTCGTCGGTGTTCGGGCGCGGGAGCATCGAGTTCCTGCGGCCGCGCAACTCGAAGGTGTTGGCGTACCTGCGCCGGCACGGACGCGAGACGCTCTTGATCGTCGCCAATCTCTCGGCGGCGCCGCAGCCGGTCGAGCTCGATCTGACCGCTTTCGCCGGCGCCACCCCGATCGAGATGCTCGGCGCCACCGCGTTCCCGGCGATCCGGAGCACGCCGTACTTCCTGAGCCTCGGTCCCCACGGATTCTACTGGTTTCGCCTGGAGCGGCCGGGCGACAGTGACGAGCCCTTCGGGATCGAGCGGACCGCGATCTGACAGGACGAGCCACGTGGATTCAGTACAGATCGCCACCGCGCTCGAGCGGGCGATCGCCGTCGAGCTGCCGCCGGCGCTGCCGCGCCAGCGCTGGTTCGGCGACAAGGGCCGCGCGATCACCGGCACACGCGTCAGAGACTGCGGCGCGTTCGGCGCGCGCGCCTGGCTCACCCTCGTCGACGTGTCGTTCGCCGAAGGGCCCGACGCGACGTACGCGGTGCCGCTCGTGCTCGACCGCGACGAGCCGGCCGGGGCGCTAACACTCTCGCTCGACCTCGACGGCGCGCCGACCCGGGTGATTGACGCCTTCGACCACGCCGGGTTCAACGTCGAGCTCCTGGCGGCCTTCGAACGCGCGGCGAGCGTGCCGACCCTGCGCGGCGGCTCGGTGCGCTTCGTCCGGACCGAGCGCTTTCCGAAGCTCGATGCCTCCGCGTCGCGCGCGCCCCGGCGACTCACGGGCGAGCAGTCCAACACGTCGGTCGTCTTCGGCGACCAGCTCATCATGAAGGCGCTCCGCAAGGTGCAGCCCGGCCCGAACCTCGACTACGAGGTCGGTGAGTTCCTGACGTTCCGCGCGCGGTTTCCGCACGTGCCGCCGCTGGCCGGCGGCATCGAATACGTACCGGCGACCGGCGAGGCGACCACCTTGGGCCTGCTCCAGCGCTTCGTGCCGAGCCACGGCGACGGATGGAGCTGGGTGCTTGGGCAGCTCCGACAGCCGCATTCGACCGAGGCGGATGACGCCTCCGAGCACGTGGCGCGCGAGCTCTCCCGTCTGGGGGTCGTGACGGCCGCCTTGCACGGCGCGCTCGCCTCCGATCGGAGCGACCGCGCGTTCGCGCCCGACCCGCTCACGACGGCGGACGCCACGGGCTGGGGCGAGCGCGTGGCGGACGACCTGCGCCGCACGTGCGCCGCCGTCCGGGCCCGCCTCGGCGTGCTGCCGCGCGAGGTAGCGGACGACGCGCGCACGGTGCTCGCCGGCGAGAGGACCTTGAGCGCGAGGGCGCGCGAGCTTCGGGCGCTCGGCGAGGAGGAGTGCGCGAAGATCCGCGTTCACGGCGATTACCATCTCGGCCAGACGCTGCGCACCGACAGCGGCTTCGTCATCCTCGACTTCGAGGGCGAGCCCGCGCGCCCGGTCGCGGAGCGCCGGCGCAAGCAGTGCGTGCTGGTCGACGTCGCCGGCATGCTGCGCTCGCTCGACTACGCCGTGCACACCGCGCTGTCGCCGGCCGGCGCGCCGTCGCAGGCCGGCGAGCGCTGGGTCCGCCGGGCGTCCGCATCCTTCCTCGAGGGATATCTGGACGAGATCGCCCGGGTGCCGGCGCGGCTCCTGCCGGCCTCGCCCGCGGCGTTCTCGCGGGCTCTGGCAGTGTTCGAGCTCGACCGGGCGCTCTACGAGGTGCGCTACGAGCTCGACAACCGGCCCGCCTGGCTCGGCATCCCGTTGCGGGGATTGGCGCGCCTGCTGGCCCGCGAGCGGCCGTCGTGAGCGCCGCGCTCCGGCGCGCGCGCCCAGTGCTGGCGCTGGCGCTCGTGCTGGCGCTCGGCGGGTGCGGCACCGGCCAGGACCGAGGGCCCGTCACCCTGGTCTTCAAGTACGCGCGCATTCTCGGTAACGCGGACCCGCTGCCCGAGCTCTTGCGCACGTTCGAGGCCGCGCATCCGGGCGTGCGCGTGAAGGGCGAGGCGCTGCCGTGGACGTCCGACGATCAGCACCAGTTCTACATCATCAACCTCGAGGGCCGGAGCCCGGGCTTCGACCTGATGATGCTCGACTGCATCTGGGTGCCCGAGTTCGCGCGCGCCGGCTGGCTGCTCGACCTGACGCCTCATCTGCAGCCGGGCGAGCTCGCGCCATTCTTTCCGAGCGCGGTCGCCTCGGCCACGTACGGCGAGCGCGTGTGGGCGCTGCCGTGGAACTTCAACGTGGGCCTTCTCTACTACCGCACCGATCTCCTGGCCAAGTACGGCCTGCGCCCGCCCGAGACCTACGAAGAGATGATCGACCAGGTCCGTCGCATTCGGGCCGGCGAGCGCGATCCGCGGCTCGACGGCTATGTCTGGCAGGGCAAGCAGTACGAAGGTCTCGTCGTGAACGTGCTCGAAGCGTTCTGGGCCAACGGCGCGCGGGTCCTCGGCGAGGACGGCGCGATCTTTCCGGAGCCGGAGCGCGCGGCCGACGCGCTGCGCTTCCTGCGCTCGCTGATCGAGAGCGGGGTGAGCCCGGCCTGGACGACCGCAGCCGACGAAGAGCTCTCGCGGCGCGCGTTCGGCGACGGCCACGCGATCTTCCTGCGCAACTGGCCGTACGCGATGGATCTCTTCGAGGGCAAGGACTCGGCGGTGCGCGGCAAGGTGGCGTTCGCGGCGCTGCCCGGTCGGGCTCGGGGTGAGCCGGGCGCCGGCTCGACCGGCGGCGCGCATCTCGGCGTGTCGCGACGGAGCCGGCATCCCGATCTCGCGCTGGCGCTCGCGCGGCATCTCACGAGCGAAGCCGCCCAGCGTGCGATCGCGCTGGGCGCCGCGCTCTCGCCGACCCGTCAATCGCTCTACCGCGACCCGGAGCTCATGCGCGGTCACCCGGCGATGCCGCGCCTGCAGGCGCTGGCCCTCGCCGGCCGCCCGCGCCCGGTGACGCCGTACTATCTCTTGCTCTCATCGACGCTGCAGCCGGAGTTCTCGGCGGCGATCGCCGGCGTGAAGCCGGCGGCGCACGCGGTCGCGGACGGCGGCGCGCGGCTCGGTTACTTCCTCGAGGCCGTCCGATGACGGGTCGCGAGGCCGCCGATCGCCGGCGCGGGCTCGTCTACATCGCGCCGACGGTGCTGGCGCTCGGCGTGCTGACGGTCTATCCGGGGATCTGGGTGCTCTGGCTCTCGCTGCAGCGCCGCATCCCGATCTTCGACGTCTCGCGCTTCGCGGGCTTCGAGAACTACGCGTTTCTGGCCGGCGACGCGCGGTTCTGGAGTGCCGGGAAGACGACGGCAGTCTTCACGCTCGGCTCGGTGGCGCTCGAGGTCGCGCTGGGCGTGGCGGTGGCGGTGGCGATCAACACCCAGCGCCGCGGCCGACGGCTGGCGCTCTCGCTGCTGCTGCTCGCGTGGGCGATGCCGGCGGTCGTGGCGGCGAAGCTCTTCGAGTGGCTCTATCACCCATCGGCCGGCCTCGTGAACGTGCTGCTCGGCCGGCACTCGATCAACTGGCTCGGCGATCCGGTGGTCGCGCTCCCCGCGGTGATCTTCGCCGACGTCTGGCGCACGATGCCGTTCGTCGCGGTCCTCTGCTACGCGCGGTTGCTGGCGATTCCGGCCGACGTGTACGAGGCCGCGCAGGTCGACGGCGCCGGCCGCTTCGCGACGCTCACGCGGATCACCTTGCCGCTCCTCGGGCGCATCCTGCTGCTGGCCACGCTCTTCCGGACGCTCGACGCGCTGCGCGCCTTCGACATCATGTTCGTCCTGACCGGCGGCGGCCCGGCCGGGACGACCGAGACCCTGACGGTCTACGCCTACCGCGCGCTCTTCCAGACGCTGCAGCTCGGCTTCGGCTCGGCGGTGAGCGTCGTGGTGTTCGTGCTCGTGATGGCCGTCGCGTGGGCGTACCTGAGGCTCCTGCGCGCGGGGGCGGTGACCGCGTGAGCCCTCGAGCCCGCACGCTCGCCGACGTCGTCGTGGTGCTGGCGCTCGCGGCCTACGCGATTCCGTTCTTCTGGCAGCTGCTCACGTCGTTCAAGCCCGAGGCCGAGCTCCTGCGGGTGCCGCCGCTCCTGCCGAGCCGGCTCACGCTCTCGCACTACACGGCGGTGCTCACGCAGAGCGTGATGCCGCGGGCGCTCGTGAACAGTTTCGGCATCGCCACGCTCACGACGCTCATGTCGCTCCTGGCCGGTGTGCCCGCCGCGTACGCGGTCGCCCGGCTGCCGCTGCCCGGGAAGCGATTCTTGCTGCTCGCGATCGTCGCGAGCACGGCCTTTCCGCAGATCGCGACCGTGAGCCCCCTCTATCTCTTGATGCGGACGCTCGAGCTGCGCGACACGTGGACCGGCCTCGTGCTGGTGCACGCCTCGTTCGCGCTGCCGCTGACGATCTGGCTGCTTGCCGGATTCGTCCGCGAGATCCCGATCGAGGCCGAGGAGGCGGCGTCGGTCGACGGCGCCGGGCCGGTCGCGATGTTCCGGTGGGTGATCGTGCCGCTCCTGGCGCCAGGGCTCGCGTCGACAGCACTCCTCACGTTCCTCTTCAGCTGGAACGAGTTTCTCTTCGCCTACACGTTCACGGTGTCCGAGGCGAGCCGCACGATTCCGGTCGCGCTCGCGCTGTTCCCGGGTGTCTTCGAGGTGCCGTGGGGCGATATCGCCGCGGCCTCGATGCTGGCGAGCCTGCCGCCCGTCGTGATCGTCATCGCGCTGCAGCGCTTCCTGGTCCGCGGCCTGGTCGCCGGAGCGGTGAAAGAGTGAGCTACTATTGAGGAGGAGACGTCCATGGCGGACTTCTGGCGCGATCTCGTCCTGACCGCGATGCACAACATGAGCGTGACCCTCGGCACCGTCCTGCCGAGCATCCTCGCGATGCTCACCCTCGTGGCGCTCGGCGCCCTGATCGGCTGGATCGCCGGCAGCCTCATGGCGCGGCTGGCCTATGCCATGGATCTCGACCAGCGCAGCCGCACCTGGGGCCTGACGTCGGCGCTCGCGCGGGCCGGAGTCTACCGCCCGCCGTCCCAGGTGCTGCGGCTCGTCGCGTTCTGGGGGATCTTCGTGATCTTCGCGACGATGGGCCTCGACGCACTCGCGATCCCCGGCGCGCCCGGGGCGACCAGCATGCTGCTGCGCTTTCTGCCGCGGCTCCTGTCCGCGGTCCTGATCCTGGTCGTCGGCTGGCTCGCGGCGAACTTCCTGGGGCAGGCGGTGCTGATCGCTGCCGTCAACGCCGGAATCGTGCAAGCGCGCCTGCTCGCGCGCACCACCCGCTCGGTCATCCTGCTCTTCACGGTGGCCACCGCGCTGGTCGAGATCGGGATCGGCCGCGACATGGTGCTGATCGCGTTCGGCGTCCTCTTCGGCGGACTCGTGCTGGCGCTCGCGCTGGCCTTCGGCCTCGGCGGCCGCCATCTCGCGCGCGAGATCCTCGAGCGCCGGTACCGTCACGAGCGCGAGCCCGCGCGCGAGGACTCGATCACTCACCTGTAGCGCCCCGCGAGCGCACCACCGACGCGCGACGCGCATCACGTCGCGACCTTCCGGAAGTAGCGTCAAGAAACCGACGGCGCGTGCCCCGGAGTTTGCCAACGCGGCTCGATTTTCCGGCAGGCGTGTTTCCGGCGTCGATACAACCCACCAGGAACTATCGATCTAATTTTTCAGGAAATCCGGAATGAGTTTGGTTCGCCCCTTGCTCTGTAGGTCACCTGCCGGGCGCGCCGGGCATGGCAGCGGTGCGCCGACGGCGGAGGGGTGCTATGGATGCGACGCGAACCGTCCGGATCGGCCTGATCGCCGGCACGCTCGCTCTGTCCTGGCCGTTCTCGGCCTTCTCCCAGGAGCGAGTCGGCGTGGTGACGAACCTCGAAGGCACGGCGACAGTCGTGCGAGCCGCGCCGCTCCAGACGCAGGAGCTGCGATTCAAGGACGACGTCTATCTTCACGACCGGATCACCACGGCGGAGCACTCGGTCGTGCGCGTGCTGCTCGGCGGCAAGGCCACCGTGACGGCGCGCGAGCGCTCGGTGCTGACCATCACCGAGATGCCGAATGTGTCGACTATCGAGCTCCAGTCGGGCCGAATCTCGGTGGCGGTCTCCAAGGCGCTGATGAAGCCGGGCGAATCGGTCGAGATCAAGACGCCGAATACGATCACGGCGATTCGCGGCACGGTGGTCGTCGCGGAAGTGGTGCAGGAGAACGGCGGACCGCGATCGAACATCACCCTTCTCCGCGGTCTGATCGACGTCAAGCGTTTGGACCAGACGACCCATGCCGCCGTGGGGCGCGCGGTCTCCCTCCGTCCGCTCCAGACGGTCACCGCGAGCGGCTCGCTGCTCTCCGCGCCCAAGAGCATCACGCCGGAGACGGGGCGACAGCTCTCCGCAGAGTTCTGGATCGTTCCCAAGAGCGCGCCGGCGTCGAGCCAGGAGCCGGCGGTGCGGCACGCCGTGCGGCAGGCCGTGCTCGATGCGGCATCGCACGACTGGTCGCGCGGCGGCAAGGTCGAGAAGGCGGAGAAGGGCGACAAGGCCGACAAGGCCGACAAGGCCGATCACGGCAAGGACAAGGTCAGCCGGAAGGGCGACGATTCCGGCCCCGGTAGCGACAGCCCAGGACACAGTCTCGATGGCTTGAGCCAGTCCAAGAAGCTGGCGGATGGCGCGAGCGCGCTCGACGACAAGAAGATCAAGGACAAGCTCGACGACAAGATCGTCAAGACCAAGCTCGACGGCGCCGACGTCACGATCCCGACCCCACGGCTGGTCGAGACCGCCGTCCGCCCGCCGAAGGCCGAGAAGCCCGAGAAGAGGTAGCCTCGTTCCGTCGGCCGCCACGCCCGGCCGCGCAGCGGCCACCGGGCGGCCGTGCTAGAGTGACCAGCAATCGGAGGTTGCTGGAGCGTGAGCGGTGTCTTGATCACGCTCGAGGGTGTCGAAGGGTCGGGCAAAACGACCCAGATGATGCGGCTCGAGCGGTGGCTTCGTCGGCGCGGTCGTAAGGTCGAGCGCACACGGGAGCCAGACGGCACGCGGCTGGGAGCGGCCGTGCGCCGTCTGTTCGAGCACCCGGGTGTCCATCCGCAGCCCCTCGTCGAAGTCTTCCTGTTCATGGCGGCGCGCCAGCAGCACGTCACCGAGAAGCTCCGCCCGTGGCTCGATCGGGGCCGGGTCGTGCTCTGCGATCGGTACGCCGACGCGACGGTGGCCTACCAGGGCTACGGCCGCGGCGTCGATCCCGACCTGATCCGCGAGCTCAACACGCGCGCGACGGGCGGCATCATGCCGGACCTGACCCTGCTGTTCGATCTGGACCCGGCCGAAGGGCTCAAGCGGAACCGCACGAAGGGCCGGCGACTGGACCGGTTCGAGCGGGAAGCGCTCGCGTTCCACCGGCGCGTGCGCCGCGGCTATCTCGAGATCCAGCGCGCGGAGCCCAAGCGGGTGCGGGTGATCGACGCCGCGCAGCCGCAGGCGGCAGTCGACGCCGACGTGCGGGCGATCGTCGAGGAGTTCCTGCGTGGCGCTTGAGCGCATCCAGGACCAGCCGCGGGCGGTGGAGCTGCTCCGCCGGGCGCTGGCGAGCGACCGCGTGGCTCACGCGTACGCGTTCATCGGACCGCCGGGCGCCGGGCGCATGACGACCGCGCTCGCGTTCTCCGAGGAGCTCCTGGCCAGCGCCGCCCGCCCGCATCCGGACCTGCACGTGATCGTGCCGACGCCGCCCGAATCGAACCCGCGCGGGTCCCGCGCGATCCGCATCAACGCGATCCGAGAGCTCGAGCGTCGGGCCTCGCTGCGCCCGGCGATGGCGCGGCGCAAGGTGTTCATCATCGACGAAGCCGAGCGGATGACCGACGACACGCCGCAGGCGTTCCTGAAGACGCTCGAGGAGCCGCCGGCTGCGACCGTGATCATCCTGATCCTGCCGCGCGCCCGCGCTGTCCCGGCCACCTTGCTGTCACGCTGTCAGGTGGTGCGCTTCGCGCCGCGAGCCGACGCCGGCGCGACCGCAGCGCGCGCGCAGGCGGTCGAGATCCTCACCGAGGTCCGGGCGCAGGGCGTCGACGCGCTGTTCCGCCGTACGGACCGGCTCGAGCGCGAGAAGGCCGAGGCGCTGGTCGACGCCTACTGGCTCTTCTGCCGCGATCTCCTGGTGGCGAAGACCGGCGCGCCGAGCGGGCTCCTGATCGACGGCGCGCGCGCGGAGGAGCTGGCGCGCGAGGCCGAAGGCTGGACCATCGACGAGATCGTCGCGGCTGTCGACGTGTGCCGTCAGGCGCGCGACGCGCTGTTGCGCAACGTCGCGCCGCGCCTCACCCTCGAAATCGTATTGAGCCGGCTCGCCCTGCGGGCGGCATAGGATAGAGGACATGGACGAGTTCCTCATTGGCGTCCGGCTGCGCCCCACCGCCCAGGCCGACGACTATCGTGTCGGCGATCTCGAGCTCCACGTCGGTGACCTGGTGGAGGTGGAGAGCCCGTCCGGGAACGTGATGGGCGAGGTTCGCCGCCCCAGGCGCGAAATCCCCGAGGCGAAGAAGCAGCGCGCGTACCCGCGCGTGCTGCGCCTGGCTACGGACGAGGAGGCGCGCGCGCACCGCGAGCGCCGTGAGCGTGAGGAGCGCGCGATCGCGACCTGCCAGCGGATCGCCCGTGGCAGGGGTCTCGTGATGAAGGTGGTCGATGTCGAGATGCACCCGGTCGCCCGCCGGACGACCGTCTACTTCAACGCCGAGGAGCGGATCGACTTTCGCGAGCTGGTGCGCGACCTCGCGCGCGAGCTCCGATCGCGGGTCGAGATGCGCCAGATCGGTGCGCGCGACACCACCAAGGTCATGGACGGCATCGGGCCGTGCGGGCGGCAGCTCTGCTGCACCTCGCACCTCCGGCGCTTCGACCCGATCTCGGTGAAGATGGCCAAGGCGCAGGACATGCCGCTGACCGACAACCGGCTGCTCGGCAACTGCGGCCGGCTCAAGTGCTGCCTGCTGTACGAGTTCTCGACCTACGAAGAGCTCCGGTCGCGGCTGCCGCGCGTGAACTCGCCCTGCCAGGCCAACTGCGGCACGCAAGGCTGCATGACCGGCAAGATCCGCTCGATCCGCGTGCTCAAGCAGAGCGTCGTGGTCGGCTTCCCCGACGGCACCCAGGCCGAGGTCCCGATCGACCAGGTGACGTGGGAAGGACGCGCGCACATCAAGGCGCAGCTCGACTCGTGACCGTCTTCTACCTGACGACACCGATCTACTACGTGAATGATCGCCCCCACCTGGGGCACGCGTACACGACCATCGTCGCCGACGCGATGGCGCGCTACCACCGCCTCGCCGGCGACGACGTGTGGCTCCTGACCGGCACCGACGAGCACGGCGACAAGATCGCCCAGGCCGCGGCCAAGGCCGGCATGACGCCGCAGGCGATGGCCGATCAGAACTCCGGCGCCTTCCGAGAGACGTGGAAAGCCCTGGGCATCCAGTACGACGACTACATCCGCACGACCGAGGAGCGTCACAAGAAGGTCGTCCAGGCGATCCTCCAGAAGCTCTGGGAGGCCGGCGAGATCTATCTCGGCAAGTACGGCGGCAACTACTGTTACGGCTGCGAGCGGTTCTACACCGAGAAGGAGATCGTCGACGGCAAGTGCCCGGATCACCTCACGCCGCTGGCGTGGATCGAGGAAGAGAACTACTTCTTCAAGATGTCGAAGTACCAGGGCTGGCTGATCGACCACATCGAGAAGAACCCCGACTTCGTACGGCCCGAGCGCTATCGCAACGAGGTGCTCGGCTTCCTGCGCGATCCGCTGACCGATCTGTCGATCAGCCGGCCGCGCCGCCGCCTCGAGTGGGGTATCCCGCTGCCGTTCGACGACAAGTACGTCACGTATGTCTGGTTCGACGCGCTGATCAACTACGTCTCGGCGCTCGGCGGCCCCGGTGACCCGCGGTATGAAAAATACTGGCCGCACGTGCAGCACGTGACCGCCAAGGACATCGTCAAGCCGCACGCGATCTACTGGCCGTGCATGCTCAAGGCCGCGGGCATCCCGCTCTACCGGCATCTGAACGTCCACGGCTACTGGACGCTCGGCGGCCACAAGATCTCCAAGTCCGTCGGCAACCTGGTCGAGGCGCTGGCGCTCAAGGAGAAGTACGGCAACGACGCCTTCCGCTACTTCGTCCTTCGCGAGATGGTCTTCGGCCTCGACGCCGATTTTTCCGAGGAAGGGCTGGTCGGCCGGCTCAACGCCGACCTGGCCAACGACCTCGGCAATCTCGTCTCGCGCGCGACGACCCTGATCGTGAACCTCGGCCGCGGCGTGGTGCCGACGCCCGGTCGCACGACCGCGGCGGAGGATGCCGTGGCTTCGGCCTTCGACAAGGCGAAGGCCGACGTCGCGGCCGCGATGGACGAGTTCGCGTTCCACAAGGCGCTGGCGTCGCTGTGGGAGTTCGTCGGCGTGGTGAACCGCTACGTCGACTCGACGCAGCCGTGGGCACTCGCCAAGGACGCCGGCAAGAAGGCCGAGCTCGATGCGGCGCTGTCGACGCTCGCCGAGTCGCTGAAGATGCTCGGGATCGTGCTGGCGCCCTTCCTGCCCGACTCCGCCGCGAAGATCCGCGCGGCCCTCGGTCAGACCGGCGAGCCGCGTCTCGGCGACGCCGTGTGGGGACGGCTAACTGCGGGCACGCCGGTCCAGAAGCTTTCAGGGCTCTTCCCGCGAGTCGACGACAAGAAGCCGGCAGCGCCGGCGGCCGCTGGCACCGCGACGGCCGACGCGGTCGCCCGCATCAAGATCGACGAGTTCGGCAAGGTCGAGCTGCGCGTGGCGGAAGTCGTCGCCGCCGAGGCCCTGCCGAAGTCGAAGAAGCTCCTGAAGCTCACGCTCTCGCTCGGTCAGGAGCAGCGCACGGTGGTCGCGGGAATTGCCGAGCACTATGCGCCGGCGGATCTCGTCGGCAAGAAGGTCGTCATCGTCGCGAACCTCGAGGCGGCGAAGCTGATGGGCGTGGAATCGAACGGGATGGTGCTGGCGGCGTCGTCCGGCGGCAAGCTGGCCGTGCTCACGCTCGATCGCGATCTGCCTCCCGGAGCCAAGGTCTCGTGAGAAGCCCGGCGCTGACCGCCGACGAGTACGTGGACGCGATGGTGCAGGCGGCCGGGCGCGATGCCTCGATCGCGCGCGTGCTGCGCGAGATCCTGAGCCTCGACGGCGCGGTCCGCTCGAGCTGCCTCGACCTGGTCGCCGCGCACCTGCGCGTGCACACAGCGGCCGGCGACGTTCTCGACTGCATCGACATGCTCAAGCGCGACGCGATCGCGCAGCGCCTCACCGAGCGGCTCGAAGCCGCCCGCACGCCCGCTCCGGGCGATCCAGCGACCCTGCCACCCGTTTGAGCTCCGCGTTCGCGTGGGTCGCCGAGTGGGGTGTCTCGTTCGCCTCGCTGACCGGCGGCGTGCTCACGCTGTTCGTGTTCCGGCGCGGCCTGCCGAACGTCGCCTACATCGTCGGCTATCTGTTGCTGCTGTGGCTCGTCTTCGCGGTGCTCGTCGAGCTGCGCCAGCCGCTGGCCGAGTCGGGCCGCCGGACGGGCCGGTTCGTGGTCAGCGCAGCGGACTACACGATCCAGACCCTCTATCACGGGCTCTTGCTCTTCGTGCTGCCCGCCTACTGGGCGAGCGCGACGTTGACCTCGCGCAACGTGTTCTTCTTCGCGGTGCTGGTCGTGATGGCGGTGCTCGCGACCTTCGACCCCTGGTACAAGGTGATCGTGCATCCGCGGCCCTGGCTCGGCCACCTCTTCTTCCTGGTGTCGATCTTCGCGGCGCTCAACGTCGCGTTCCCGCTCGTCGGGCTTCCGCCGCTGGGCGCCTTGATGGCGAGCGCGTTCGTCGCGGCGCTGGCCATCACGCCGGTGATCCGCCGCGCGGGTGGTCGGACGTGGCGCGGCGCCCTGCGCGCGACGGTCGCGCTCGGCATTGCCGCGGCCGCGCTGGCGGCGGTGGGCCGCGCGTGGATTCCGCCGGCGCCGCTCTTCATGGCGCGCGCGGCGATCATGTGGGACCTGCCGGATCTCGATAACATCGAGGCGCTGCCGTCGACGATCTCCGCCGAGGAGGTGAGGCAGCGTGGGCTCGTGGCGTACACTGCGATCTACGCGCCGGCCGGCCTGCGTCAGTCGGTCAGTCACGTCTGGCGGCATCGGGGCAAGGTGATCGAGACCGTCTCGCTGGCTCCGGTGCAGGGCGGGCGCCGGGAGGGCTACCGTACGTACTCGCGCAAGACGTCGTTCCCCGAGGACGCGGAGGGGCGCTGGTCGGTGGACGTCGTCACGGCCGGGGGCCAGCTGATCGGCCGGCTCAGGTTCCGCGTCGTTCGCTGACGTCGACGTTCCGACCGGAGGGATGCCATGGCTGACACAGTGCGAACCGCCGACTACTTCTACGTGATGGTGCCGGACAAGCCGGGCGAGGGCGCCAGAATTCTCGGCGAGCTCAAGCGCGCCGGCGTGAACCTGATGGCCTACTCCGGCTTCCCGAGCGGCCGCGGCGCCCAGCTCGATCTCGTGCCGACCGATCCCGCGGCGTTCAAGGCGCTCGCGAAAGAGAAGAAGTGGAAGGTCAAGGGGCCCAAGCGCGCCTTCCTGATCGACGGCGACGATCGGCTCGGCGCCTGCGCCGACGTCCTGGGCCGCCTGGCGGCGGCGAAGATCAACGTGACCGCGATGGACGCGGTCGCGTCCGGCAGCGGCCGCTACACGGCGATCCTGTGGGTCAAGGCGCGCGACGTCAAGAAGGCGGCCGGCGTGCTCGGAGCCGTGTGACCGCTCCCGATCTGTTCGACACGCACGCGCACCTGCACTTTCCCGAGTTCGCCGGCGATCTCGACGCCGTGCTCGAGCGAGCCCGGGCCGCGGGCGTCCGGCGCATCCTGACGATCGGAACGGACGTGCCGACCTCGCGCGCCGCGGCCGCGATGGCCGCCCGCGAGCCCGACGTGTGGGCCGCGGTCGGCATCCATCCCCACGAGGCCGCCGACGCCGACGAGGCGGCGCTGGCGGAGATCGAGCGGCTGGCCGGCGAGCCGCGCGTGGTGGCGATCGGCGAGACCGGGCTCGATTTCTTTCGCAACCTGGCGCCGCGCGAGGCGCAGGAGCGCGCGTTCCGGAGCCAGCTCGAGCTCGGGCGCCGCGCGGAGAAGCCGGTGCTCGTCCACTGCCGCGAGGCGCACGACGAGACGCTCAGGCTGATCGGCGAAGTGGACGTGCGCGCGCACGGCGGGATCATGCACTGTTTCTCCGGCGACGTCGGGATCGCGCGCCGCTGTCTCGATCTCGGGCTCCTCGTCTCGCTCGCGGGGCCGGTGACCTACCCCAAGCCCGGCGCCTTGCCGGAGGTCGCCCGGTTCGTGCCGGCCGACCGGCTCGTCGTCGAGACCGACTGCCCGTTCCTGCCGCCGCAGCCCCATCGCGGTAAGCGCAACGAGCCCGCGTATCTCGCGATCACGGCGGCGCGCGTGGCCGAGCTGCGCGGTGAGCCGCTCGGCGACCTGGCCGCGCGGATGTCCGACAACGCGCGGCGGCTCCTGGGCCTGTGAGCGCAGCAGCGCTGCGCAACGTCGCCCTCTATCTGAGAGGCAAGCTCATCAAGCGCCTCACGCAGCTCGCCAACGCGCGCGATCGCACGCCGCCGGTGGTGCCGGCGCCGATCGACGACGTCATTCGCGGCGTCCGGACCCCGCAGGCGCTCTCGCGTCTACTCGAGGGGCGGACGAATCGGGAGCGCGAAATCGCGGTGGCGCAATATCTGCGTGCCGTGGGCATCCCGTTCGCGGCGCATCCGTTCGCCTGCGCCGAGGGCTCCGGCGAGAGCTATACCGTCGAGCTCGGCGCCGGCGACCGCGTGCTCCTGCTGGCCGCGCACCACGACGCGGTGCCCGGCAGCCCCGGCGCCAACGACAACGCCGCGTCGGTCGGGCTCCTGCTGACGTTGATCGAGCGACTCGCCGCTTCGCCGCCGAGAGCCATGCGGGTGAGATTTCTCTTCACCGCCGCCGAGGAGCAGCGCTATCTGGGCGCGCGCCAGTACGTGCTCGGCGCGAACGTCGGCGAGCTCGCCGGCGTCCTGAGCCTCGAGCTGTGCGGCATCGGCGATAGCATCGTGATCTGGGACGTGGCGGAGCAGACGCCGTTCCTGGGCAGGGTTGGCGCGGCGTTCGAGAATCTCGGTCTCCGGCGCGACGCCGGCTATCACACCGTCGGCCGGATCCCGATGTTCGGCAGCGACCATCGGGCATTCGCCCCGCTCGGGGTGCCGGCCTACGGCTTCACCCTGGTGCCGTCGGCGAACGCCGAGACGCTGCGCCAGTTCATCTGGAGCCCGCTGCGCAGCGCGCTCCGCCACCTGATCCGCCGGCCGGTGCCGTTCGACACCTATCACACGCCGCGAGACCGCGGCGGCACACTGCAGGCGCCGGCGCTGGCTCTTGCGCTTCGGGGGCTCGAAGCCGTTATTGCGGAAGTGGCGTAGGCGGAGCGGAGGCCAGGCGGAAGAGCAGCCGGCGGCTCAGCGCGGCCTCGCTCGCCGGAACGAGCACGACGACCTCGCCCTGACAGCCGACGCTGAACGGATAGACCGAATGGGCCAGCCGTGAGCGGAGCAGGGTCGGGATGCCCTCGCTCTCGAAGAGGCCCTTGAGCACGAGCGCCTCCGCCTGATCACAACGACGCACCTCGACCAGGCCGCGATCGGACCCCGACTCTCGGGGGAATTTCGGAAACGGGATGACCTTCCCGCGCATCGACATGGCGCTGAGTATAATCCAGCTCATGCGGCCGCGCCCGTCCACGTCGTGAGCCGGGCGAGCCTCGGCGTCGCCGTCTCCTGCCCCTGCGGCGAGGTCTACGAGCTGCGTCCCGAATACGCCGGCCGTCTGCTCGAATGTCCCGCGTGCAGCCGGCATCTGCGCGCGGGCTCGGCGGCGGGCGCGTTTCGCGCGCCGAGCCCCGGCGTCGACCGTGCCTTCGACCGCGACGTCTTCCTCTTGCGGCAGCGGGTCTTCACGATCACGTCGAAGTACGAGGTGTGGGCCGAGGACGGGACGCCCATCCTCTACGTGGAGCGCCCGACGTACCCGGTGCGGACCCTCGCGGCCTATCTGCTGGCGGTCTTCGGGACCCTGACCGTCATGGGCTTCGCGGCCGGTGCCCTGGCGCGGGATGCGAGCGGGCTCACGATCCTGCTCTCGGTGCCGGTGGCGGCCTTCATCTTCCTGGTGATCTCGATGTCGGCGCGGCCCCGCCGTCACGTGACGATCTACCGCGACGACTCGCGGGGCGAGACGCTCTTGCGCGTGCAGCAGAACGAGCGCGTCGCGTTCCTGACCCGGACCTACGCGATCGTGACCGCGGCGGGCGAGACCTTGGCCATCTTGAGGAAGACCTACCTGCACAACATCATCCGCAAGCGCTGGTACGTCGCGGCGCCGGGCGGCGAGCCGATGGCCATGGCGATCGAGGACTCGATCGTGCTCTCGCTGCTCCGGCGCCTGCTCGGAACCTTCTTCGGGTTCCTCCGCACCAACTTCGTCTTCGTCCGGGGCCCGCACGCCGAGATCTTCGGCGAGTTCAACCGCAAGTTCACCTTGCTGGACCGCTACGTGCTGGATCTCTCCGCCGATTCGGCGCGCACGTTCGACCGGCGGATCGCCGTGGCGCTCGGCGTCATGCTCGACAGCGGCGAGCGCCGCTGACGTGGGCGGGTTCCCCGAGCAGCCGCTGCGCATCACGCCCGACATGCTGCTCTCGCGCCGCGTCGATCTCGAGCGGCGCATGGGGCGAGTGCCGCCGGTCACTCTCGCCACGCTCGTGCTGCTCGCGATCGTCTTCGTGGGCGAGCTCCGCCTCGGCGCCCTCGACTCGAAGGAATCGATCATCGCCATGGGCGCTCTCGCCCGCGACCGGGTCGTGGCCGGCGAGTACTGGCGACTCCTGACCGCGCCCTGGCTCCACGGCGGCACCGAGCACCTGATCGGCAACGGGATCGCGCTCTACATCCTCGGCATGGTGTGCGAGGCCGCGTTCGGCCCCGTGCAGTTCGTCGTGCTCTACGTGCTGAGCGGGCTCGCGGGCTCGCTCGTGAGCATCGTGATGACGCCGGGGCCGTCCGTCGGCGCCTCGGGCGCGATCTTCGGCCTGCAGGGCGCCGCGATCGTGCTGCTGCGCCGCGAGCGCGAGCGCTTGCTCGTGCGCGATCGACGGGTCGGCTTCGTGCTCCTGATCTGGGCGATCTACTCGATCGCCGGCGGGCTCACCGATCCGTTCCTCGACAACGGCGCCCACATCGGCGGCGCGCTCGGCGGCGCGCTCATCGCCAGCCGCCTGCATCCGGTCGTGCTCTCGCCTTTGCCTGCCGAGCGCTCCGCGGTGGCGCGCCGCTGGCTCTGGCTGGTCGTCGCGCTGCTCGCCTACGCCGTCTTCGGCTGGCTTCGGCGCTAGCGCTGGCCGCGGTCACGGTCGACGATCAGCCCAGGCTGGCGAGCTTCCTGGATGAGAGATCCAGTGTTCTGAGCGGGCCCGAGACCCAACGACACTCCTGGTGCCCCAGGCGAGTCACCAGCTGGATCGATCCTCCGGGGTAGCTGGCGTCCGTCTTGCGTCCGCTCGTGCGCTGACCTTTAGTCGATATCTTGGGTTGAAACTTGGCGAAGCCGAAGTACGCGTTCAAGATTCTACCGGCGGGGATCGTCATGAGCCACGCGCGACCGAGATCACCCCAGTCGTCGCAGATCGCCCAGCGCTCGCTGACCTCTCGAATGACCTTCCGCCCATACGGGCCGGAGCTGGACGCCGTTCCGAGAAGCTCCTGGACCTCCGACGCGTACATCCAGTAGGAACAATAGAGGCCTGTCTTTCTATCGAGACGGCCGAAGGCGGCCTCATGGCCACGCGTCGAGTCCGTGAACCGGACCAGCCGCAGCTCGCCCTCCAGGACGGTGTGACGGACGACGCTCAGGAAACTCCGGCGTTCTTGCTCATCGAGGTCGAAGAACGGCATGACAGAACTTTAGAAGGCTAAGCTCGCAGATGTCAAGCGCGGTCGGTCGCGACGCGCTCGAGCCACGCGCGTACGCGCGCGCGCACGAACGGCGCCTTGAACGGCTTGGTCAGATAGTCGGTCACGCCCGCGGCGAAGCCTTCCTGCGTCTTCTCGGCGCTCGCCTCCGCGGTCAAGAGCACGATCGGCACGTCGTGGAAGTAGGTATCGGGATCGGCGCGCAAGCTCCTGGTGACCTCGGTGCCGTCGAGCCCGGGCATGAGCCAGTCGAGCAGGATCAACGAGGGACGGACGGCGCGCGCGATGCGCAGCGCCGTGTCGCCGTCGGTCGCGGTGTAGAGACGGAACGCGTCGGACTTGAGCGTGGCCTTCAAGAGCTCGAGGATCACCGGGTCGTCGTCGGCGACCAGGATGACGTGGGCGTGAGCCGGCTTGGCGCCGGTCGACGCCGCGGCTTTGCGCCGCGGCCGCGGCGCGCGGGCCTCGCGCGGCGTGAGATCGAGCGTCATCCCCTCGGCGGCGGCAAAGACCTCGAGCGAGCCGCCGGCCTTTCTGACGCGCGCGCGGCAGGCGGCCACGATCCGGTCGACCGCTTCGTCGCCCCGAAGCGGATCGTGATGGGTCAGCGCGAGCCGGCGGGCGTGGGCGGCGAGCGCGTAGTCGACCGCGGTCTCGGCGGGGGAGTGGCCCCAGTTGATCTTGTCGGGATAGTCCTCCGCGGTGTACTGCGCGTCGTGGATGACCAGGTCGGCGCCCTCGAGAAAGGCGACGTGGCGCGCGTCCTCGGCGTGCAGCATGACCTCTGCCGTCGAGCCCGCGGAGCCGGCGGCGTCGCCCTCGGGCTGGTCGCGCATGTGCGGCTCGTGGTCGCACGCGTACACGACCGCGACGCCGTCGGCTTCGAGTCGATAGCCGAGCGTCAGCGCCGGATGGTTCAGGTACTGAGCGACGACGCGCACACCGCCGACGGTCAGGGCACCCTCGCCGAGGTCGTGATAGCGGATCGTCGAGGCCAGCTGGCCGAGCGTCACCGGAAAGTACGGATGCTGCATCTGCGCCGAGAGCACGGCTTCGAGGCGCTCGCCGAGCCCGCCCGGCGCGTACAGATCCCACTCGCTGCCCTCGACGAACACCGGGGCGAAGAACGGAAAGCCCTGGATGTGATCCCAGTGCGTGTGCGTGATCATCAGGTGCCCGCGCACCGGCTCTTTGGCCTCGGCCATGAGCGCCTGGCCGAGGCGATGGGCGCCGGTACCGCAGTCGAGCACGATCAAGGTGCCGTCGGCGGCGCGCGTCTCGACGCACGACGTGTTGCCGCCGTAGCGCAGGGTGGTCGGACCCGGTGTCGCCAGGGATCCTCGCGTGCCCCAGAAGCGAATGCGCATCATCGCCTCCCGCGGAGCGGCGTTGCTCCCTCGATCAGTCCAGATCGCGCGCGGCCGGAAGCCCCGGCAGCGGCGTTGCGGCTCGAACGCCGCGGACGATCGCGTGCGCCACCGCGTCGGCGGCCGCGAGGCCAAGCCGTGTAATGTCGGCCGGCACGTCGCCGACCGAGAGCGCGAAGAGGGTGTCGCCGTCGAATGCGGTGTGCGGCGGCGACAGCGCCCGGGCGAAGCCGAGCATCGCCAGGGACGCGAGCTTCTGGGCTTCGGGCTTGCTCAACCGCGCGTTGGTGGCGACGGCGCCGATCGTGGTGTTCTCCGGCGCCGCGAACCGCTCGAGCGCGCGGCCGCCGGCCAGCTCGCGCGCCGAGTCGACCAGCCGCAGGCTGTCCGGCGCCTCGCGCGCGCCCGCGATCAGCGCCCCGGTGTCGGGATCGCGCACGTCGCCGACGGCGTTCACGACCACGAGGGCGCCGACGACGACGTCGCCCACGCGGCGCGAGGCGCTGCCGATCCCGCCGCGCATGGCACGGGCGATGCGGTGCACCTTGCCCACGCTGGCGCCGGTGCCGGCCCCGACGCTGCCCTCGGCGACGGCGCCGGAGGCGGCGCCCGCGGCCGCGTCGCGGCCCATCTCGCGCGTGGGGCGCGCGCGCCCGTCGCCCACGTTCAGGTCGAAGATGAACGCGCCCGGCACGTGCGGCACGACGGTTGGTCCCGCCGCGAAGCCGCGGCCGCGCGCCTCCAGCCAGCGCATCACGCCCCAGATCGACTCGCCCCCGAAGCGGCTGCCCCCGCCCAGCACGACACCCTCGACGGTCGGTACGAGATGGCGGGGATCGAGGTAGTCGAGGCCGACGACGTCGTTGGCGCCGCCGCGCAGCTCGGCGCCGCAGACCGCGGGGCGGTCGCAGAGCACGACGGTGACGCCGGTGAGCCCGGCGAGATCGGTCGCGTGACCGACGCGAACCCCCGGGACGTCGGTGATCAGGGCTTGCGGCTCACGTCGGCGGCCCGCAGCCGGCCGGCGGCGACTTCCCCGGCCAGCTCGAGCGCCCGCTGGGCGAGCGCTCGCGCGACGGGATGGCGCGAGAGCACGCTCTCGCTATCGGCGAATGCCTGAGCCACCGACGCGGCGATCGCGGCGTGCTCGCTCCTGTCAGTGACGCTGAAGATCCACGCCATCTCGGCGAACCGACGGCTCCAGCGCCGTCGCGCCTCGGGCGTGAGCTCGCGCTCGATCACGCGCAGCAGGATCGACTCCTGGCGCTCGGCCTTGATTTGATCGGAGACCACGAGACGGCTCTCGCGCGCCTCTTGCACCTCGAGCGCATCGCTCTGCACCGCCTCGGGATCGAGGAACCAACCGGCCATCTCGGGCAGTCCGAGCAGCTCCACGGAACGGTCGGCGACTGCCGGATCGACGGCGGGCAGAGGCGGGGGGCCGGCGGGCGGGACGTCGGCGAAGAACGGCTGCCAGCGGCTGAACGCGGCGGGCGGCGGCGTGCCGCGCTCCTGGTGGATCGCGAGCGCCTCGGCCACGAGACCGAGCGCGCGCGAGGGCTCGGTCTCGACCCACGGAAGCTTCTGCGCCGCGCGCAGGGAGGCCAGCTCCGCTTCAAGCCGGCGCTTGGTGATGTCGCCGCCGGCCACCTCGGTGATCCCGATGACGTCGTTGATGATCAACGAGCAAAGCGCGCCGCCTCCATAGGCACCCTCGAACAGGACCCAGGCGGCCCGCGAGCCACTGCCGTCGATTCCTGAGAGCCACGCGCGCACGGCGTGCGGCGTGC
>Ga0207428_10000363_pt1 | contig 58405 bp, 56 predicted proteins | sample RhiMethybrSRZTD1_FD_187600 | JGI IMG/M metagenome (GOLD analysis project Ga0207428, IMG submission 187600) | Populus rhizosphere microbial communities from Tennessee, USA - Rhizosphere MetaG P. TD hybrid SRZTD1 (SPAdes) (version 3) | ecosystem: Host-associated > Plants > Roots > Rhizosphere >...
GAAAGTAACTGATATTGGGATATCAGAAGATACTCAAATAATCATTTTTTCTGAGTATGCATTCACAAATGTCAAATCTGACATTTCTTTAAATAAAATTTTTAGAGAAAATGATCTTCTATCTGTGCGGGATATTGAAGGTGCAGAATACTTAGATCTTGAGTATAGCAAGGCTTTTGCAATGGTAGACCATCAAATAGCCCATATTTATGTTAAAGAAAACTACACAAATTCAGTGAAAAAAATTTTAGAAGGAATAAAAGGGGTGGACATCACATTAGATGGGGAATTGAAACGAAAGATGAGAATTAACCATCAGCGGAGTGGTAATTTAATCGCTGTGTCAAATGCAGATAAATGGTTCAGCTATTATTGGTGGTTTGATCCAACTAAAGCTCCAACCTTTGCCAAGAAGGTTGATATTCATAGGAAGCCGGGTTATGATCCTGTTGAATTATTTTTTGATCCTGTTACGAAATCTATACCATGTGATGGTAAATTGATTAAAGGTTCACATGGCAGATTACCATCAGGAGATGAACCTAAGCCAGTTTATGTGTCGAATAAGAAAAATATTTTTGCAACAAATGAGAGTGAAAATTTGAGTATCGTTACCATTGGCAAATATCTTAAAAGCCTATTATAATATATTAACAGATTGACATGTCCTGGAAGTACTCTATAACATTATCATCTTTTAAAGATTTGGAACCTTTGGATAAGAGCCTTGAAAATTTGAATCATCAAGGATTCGACACTGTGGAAGTTTATGGTGAACCTGATATAATTGATGTTAAGAAATTCTCAAATCTACTTGGTTCCTTCTCAATGAAGGTTTCTGGAGTAACTGGAATGTGGGGTCTCAGCGATGGTGGTCACAAACTCCGCTACCTAATTACAGCAAATAAAGATTCATTCAGGGCCGTCCAGAAATACATCAAGAAATGCATTGTCCTTTGCCATACTCTAGGGGGTAACACATTTAATATATGTTTGTTCAGTGAGGTACCTTTGATTTCAGATGGCAATCATAAAGTTTTATTAAGTGATGAGAAAAGAAAATTAGTTATCTCAACCATAGAACCGTTACGGCATTTAGCAAAGTATGCCGGCAACTATGGAGTAGAGCTGCTTATTGAACCATTGAATCGTTACAGTACCCCTATTTGCACCAATTCTGAGGATGCAAAATACATTGTTGATCGAGTAAACGAAGAAAATGTGGGCATCCTATTAGATACCTTCCATATGAACATAGAGGAAGATTCGATTTATGATGCCATTATAAATTCAAAGACACTCTTAAAGCATGTACACATATCTGATAACAATAGGAAAATGCCAGGTTTCGCTCACATAAATTTTGAGACCGTTACAAAAGCGCTCAAGAAAATAAAATATTCAAGATTTCTTACCTTCGAGCCTACTGTTCAGAATACCTGCTATAAAGATGACATATTGACAAGTCTACAATATCTTAAAAATTTGTCAAAATATTGACAAGCTAATAAGATGATCACAAATTATAATTTATATCTTCTAAGGAGGTATCTACCAAAGGCTTGCTGATTCATAATGTTGAACAACTTAAGGCAAATAACGAATTTGCAATGGACGTTGAATGCGGATTAAATGATAAACAAAAACATATTTCACCTAAATTTTTTTATGACAAAAATGGATCGAAATTATTCGAAGAAATTTGCGACCAACCTGAATACTATCTTAATCGAACTGAATTACTAATCTTGAAAAAATCTGTGAATGAAATTATGAGATTGATTGGAGGAAACCAATTAAGTATTATTGAATTGGGCAATGGTAATTCCACCAAAACTAGAATTTTATTGGAACCGTCTATTTCAACCTTGGAGAAAGTTTGTTATTTTCCAATAGATGTTTCTCTAAAAATGCTAGAAGGTTCAGTCAGGGATCTTATTAGAGAATATGCAAATTTACAAGTGTTTGGACTTTGTTCAGATTACTTATCAGGTTTAATAAAAATAAATGAGTATATGAAAAAGCATGATAACATTCCCAAACGAAAATTAATACTATTCTTGGGGTCAAGTATTGGAAATTTTAATCCGGAAGAATTGAAGAATTTTCTTTATTCATTAAGGAGGAATTTGCGAAAAGGAGACGCATTGTTGATTGGATTCGACCTTGAGAAAAATAAAATAGATTTGGAAAGTGCATATAATGACAAGAAAGGGGTAACGGCAAAATTTAATTTGAATATTTTGTCCAGAATTAACAGAGAACTAGCCGGGAAGTTTATACTATCAACTTTTGAACACAAGTCATTTTTCAATATCCGCAAACATAGAATTGAAATGCACTTGCAGTCAAAGATAGATCAACATGTAATAATAGGATCGATTGGGAGAACATTTTATTTCAAAAAGGGTGAAACTATCCATACAGAAAATTCTTATAAATTTACCGAAAATAGGCTCAAAGGCCTGGTGAAAAATGCTGGCCTTGAAGTTATAAAGAATTTTACTGATCCAGAGAAACAATATTCTCTTATTTTGTTAAAGAAGGTCTCTAACACAACGAAACCCTGAAAAAGGAATCCTTTCGTGTGGCTTGAAGTAATTTCTATAACTATTTCTGATTTGCATTATAGGAGTGGCAAATGAACCTCCGCGCAACACCTTCTGGTTGATGGCCCATTTGTCTGTATACTCTGAGAATTTGGAACGAAATCCGGGATACAGAACATATTCTGATGAAGTCCACTCCCATACATCCCCTATCATCTGGTGACAACCATAATGACTTTTTCCAAATGGATATGATCCAATTTGAGAAGGGGCCCATGTCCATGATTCTAATAAATTTGCAGTAGAGTCCGATGGCAAATTATCTCCCCAAGGATATGTCGTCTTTCGCTTTAAATCATCATTCCAGCTAGCAGCCTTCTCCCATTCTGCCTCATTAGGTAATCTTTTTCCTGCCCATTTTGAGTATGCGTCTGCCTCAAAGTAACTTACATTAGTTACGGGTTCATATGGTGAAACTTTATTCAATCCTCTAAAATCTTTCTTGTACCAATGTCCATCGATTTTTCGCCAATAAAGAGGTGCCTTCCATTGTTTTTCATTCACAAGATCCCATCCATCCGATAACCAAAATCTATAATTTTGATATCCTCCTGCATCAATAAACTCAATAAATTCTCTATTCACGACTGGATATTTGTCAATTTCATAGGGATTTAGATATGTCTTATGCTCTGGAAGTTCATTGTCATAACAAAAGTCATCTCTAGGAAATCCAAGTTCATAAATGCCTCCAGGTATTTTTATCATTTCATCCTGGATATTACCAATATTACCACTATCGATTAGAGTATTGTTTCTTTTTATGATTTTTGGTTCATAATTATCGCTAGGATCTTCAAATTTCTGGAAATAATGTTGAAGATCATAAACTAAAAGCTCTTGGTGTTGCATTTCATGCTGATTTGCTAATTCTATGTCATATGCTAGATTATGTATTAAAGAATTGTTCTTTTCGATGTAGTCTAAAAATTCTAAAAATAAATCTTCAATCATGACTCGATATTTCAGAGTCTCAGAAACTTTAGGTCTTGGATATTTCCCCCTTTCTGTTTTTGGCAAGATCTTGCTATAACGTTGGTAATATGAATTAAGGTAATCAGTATTAATTGAATTAGTACTGATGTCTTGTTTGTATTTTTCTAGAATTTTTTGAAAAAACCAAGTAACGTGAGCAATATGCCAGTTTGGCGTACTTCCAAATGGATCAGATTGCATTACTGCGTCTTCTATAGAAATTGGTTCAAATATAATTGAAGTGGTTTTTCTTATATTCAGAAAATCCTGTCGTAATCTCTTTACTTCGTTAGTTATAACCTGAGTCAATATTACTGATAAATGCATCTTATATAATTTAATTTTTATTCAAATTCTAAGATTTACTCGTACTTATGCCTGTTGCGGTAAATTGTAATTTATGGCGTATTTTGTATTATTTAACTATATGTCAGAAAAATCGGACATAATCAGCCCAGTATTCGAAATCCCATCTCAGTCAGTCGAAAATGCAACATGAAGTGATTTGAATTTAGCTTGGGATAATACAAATCTTAAGGACACTGTAATGACTTACCTGAAGATTGGTGAATATTGCATTTATGGCTCATGAAATGAAAAAGATTCCCTTCACGTAAATGTATAATCAACGACTACCAGATATTAAGTGTAATGAATTTAGTTAAGTGTAATAAGGTATTTGTTTCAATCTATAGGATAAATTATGCCATCTTGTTTAGGTGTGAAGGAAAGAGGGTTTATCAAAGAACTTGAGGAGTGGAATGTTGCTAAACTTCAAAAAATATATTCTCCAAGCTATGTACGCCTAATGAAGCGTAAGATTATAGAGAAGAGAAGATTTTTGACAAATGACCTTTTGATGATAAATTCAGTATTGGAAAAGTTGCTTTCCTTGTAAGTCATTTTAATATCCTGATATATTGTCAAATTGAATATTACTATAATCTAGATTCGAATTTGTTCCTAATATTTTTTTTATTGGGTTGATTAGAACGACACCATATAATGGTTAACATATAGATATTTTTGGAAACTATAGCTAATTGAGAAGGCCTTTAATTTGTAAATGCTTGATGAAAATCACAAGCAATTCAAAATAGAAATGGAACAATTAGGTCATTAGCCTCTTAGGCTATCAAATACAATGGCAAACATAGAACTCTAAAATGGTTCTACTGGCTCTAATATGGGTCTATGTCGGTTTCTATATTTTTCAATTTCATAAAAAAAGTTTTCAAAATTATTCAAATAGAATTCAGTTTGTCTTTTGTCCCGTTCTATGAAAATGTTTTGGGCAAGACAGATCCAACAAACTCGACCGGTTCCCCACAAGGCATTTAATATTAGTTTTTTTTCGATAAGGCCACTTGCAAATAATGCACCAATATGGTCAAATGTGGCCCTTACTCTTTCCACATCCTGTTGCAGTTCAAATTCTTTTATTTTTAACTCATCAAGAACAACAGGATCTCGGAAAATGTCAAGGAATGCATCACCTTTAAATTTTATCAAGTTCTTAGCAAAATACATCTTACCACTAATTTTTAGACCATTCTTATAATGTCGTTCCATATAGATCCTGAATGCATCGTAAACATTCTTTCTGGCTTCTCTCTCCTCGATCGTGTTAACCATCGCATATACTTCGATAAGTCTTTGGTAATTGTTGTGTCTCTTCTGAGAAATGAGGGTAAGTAAGGAAATGAATAAAGCAACTATTAATCCAGCAGTTGTTATTGTGAGAGCATAATCCTTAATCAGGGACCAAAAATCCATTGTAAATTATAGCATCGTCTTCATTAATAAATGCGAATAAAATATACTTTTATTATAAGGAATGATAAAACAGATAAACCGACAACGGAAACGAAAACATAAAAACCAAATGGCCTCACTGCAGCAGGTAGATTATAAATGCAGACAGAAAATGAAGCTAAAATATCTGGATTCCTCTGGCATTTTTAGCCTTTTTATCATTTAGTTTTTAAAATTGGCATTCCTAAATACGAAGCCCCTATCGAAAACTATTCTGTCAAGTGCTGTAGGTTGCTGGTCTACTCTTAACCAATTTGAGTTTAATTAATCAAATATAATTAAAATAGAATAGAATAGACTTCGGTTTTTGTTTTCTTTACTATAGCTGATTATGGGTTCGTGGAATTGGCGAATTGAATTGAATCAATAGTTGGCTTGATCGCATTTAGTACATAATCAAAACTCCCTTTCGGACTCCCAAAAAGTATTGCATATAAGTTGCCTTGTTTCTCAGTTATAAATAACATTCCTTTATAAGGAACATCTATCTCCTTTGGTATCTTCCCAAAAACACTACCTTCTGGTAGTAAACCAGAGGAAGAATTGAGCAGTTTTGAGGGAGAAGAAAGATTGAGCAAATATCTATAGCCATGATTTCCATGGCCAAATGTTGCCTGATCTGCAGATTCTAATACACCTTGATTTGCTAAAAATTGACCCATGAATGGACCCACAAATATTAACGGGAATGACAGACTTTCAGGAACCTTGTAAATTACAAGTACACTTTTTGTAGAGTTTTCCAACCATGCCATTGCAGTTGAATTATTAGTAGGATTCTCTTCCCAATTTGAAGGTGGAGTCACCGTAATCTCTGCGCTAGCAAAATTTTGTATCCACAATAATGAGAATGTGGTAGTTGTAATGAATAGTAAGAGAGGTATAGTCAATCACACTAGTTTTCATAGGCGAATATCTAAAGTTTTGGAAGATTCTGGCCAAAAATCATATTCACAAGCAAGCCATTATTCAAATCCCAAAATGCAACGACATGCAAAATTAATGAGCTTCAATCAGATATCAATTTATACAAATGTTCTTCGATCTGATTTTATGTCAAAGGTAGAAACAATCTATATTCGATTTAAAACGGCTGACATTATAGGTGCAGGAACCGATTTAGAGGTCTATGTTGGAATAGGTGGAAGAGAATTTTATATTGAATCTCAACGGGACTTTGATGATTTTGAAAGGGGAGATGATAGAACTTACATAATTGGTGATAAACCCAGCACCCTTCCCAAAAATTCAGAATATATTGGTGCTGGAGACTGGAGTCATTACCCAATCAAAACTGAAACTTTACATTTTTATCCTGTCTATATTCGTGTTGAGTCAGATATTAGGTGGGGAGGGCAAACCAAACCAGAGTCATGGAACACCTGGTACTTGGATTATGTGGAAATAAGGGTAAATCCTGTAAAAGAGAACATAACTTACTGTGCTCTGGATGCAAATGACCCTGAGAGATATATTAAATTAGGTTTGTTTGATGGTCGTTTTTTGTATCTTGTGCAAGCACCGAAGCAGGCACGGATTGCTAGAAAAAAAATAAAGGTTAAAAAAAACAGTCGAAAGGAAAAACGATCATAATTGGATACTAAATTAAAATACTGCCCAGCGTACCAGAGCTATTACGAGTGCATAAGATGAAAGAAAAAAGCCTTAACCCTTCTTCTGTTCCTACCCTATCTTCACCAAGCGCACCTAAAAAAAGAGTATTAAACACTTATCATCTGGCATCTAATATCGATTAGGTCTCGCAAGATTGAACTTGCGGTTTCCAAGCCGCCAGCTCCTTTACCGATAATTGTTTGTTGACCTGAATGTTGGCATGTAAATGTAATCGCATTGAGCGTACCATTCACACAAATTGGATCCTTTGTGGAGACCGGTTTGGGACCAACAACTAACTTTTTTCCATCACAAGCAGCAATTAACTTTATGGCATTTCCTTTTTTACGTTCATTGTAAACATCCGTGGCTTGTACCTCCCTAATACCAATTCTCTTAACATCATCCATAGTTGATTTCAAGTTCATAACAAAGTTTGATGCAATTACTAATTTAGCGACTGCATCATACCCATCAATATCTAGTGTTGGATCTTTCTCTGCGAAGCCTCTTTTTGAAGCATCCATGAGAGCCTCTGAAAAATTCAATCCTTCATACATTTTGCTTAGGATGTAATTGGTCGTTCCGTTAAGGATACCTTCAAAGGATAGTATTCTATCGCCATTCAAACACCTTTTTGCAAATTCTAGTATTGGTGTCCCACCTCCAACAGTCCCACTAAATTTAAATGCAATCCTGTTGTACTTTGCCAATTCCATCAACGAAGGAAACTCTAAGGCAAGGGGTCCCTTGTTTACGGTTATTACGTTTTTGCCTGACTTCATTGCAGTAATGATGTGAGACCTACCTGGTTCACCATTTATAATATTTGTCGGAGTTAATTCAATAACTACTTCCGCGTCCATGTTTTCTACAATATCCATAATTCCGGTTGATTCGATAATAGAACTATTATACTCCTTAACCGAATTTTTTTTCTTCTTTACATTTAGCAATCTTTCCAGATCTAAACCTTGATTGCAAGTTGTTATTCCCCCATGATCAGCACATGCAACTATTTTGGGTTTTATTCCATACTCATTATACAGATCAGTTGAATGGGATAACAATAATTTAACAAAGCTCTGGCCAACCACTCCAAAACCTATCAGTATCAATCTCAATTACTTTAGTATCTAAAATATCCGCTTAAATAAGTTTGAATTTCAATTGAAAATCTAGTTTCTAAGGTTCGTGTCATGATTATTTTCCCAATTTTATAAGATTTTCAACATATACAGCAAATCAATGACGTATCAAATTCATATTTTTTGACAATCGCAATTTAATACATTTTTTGCAAAAATTGCTATGAATTTCCAGAGTGTCATGATTATAGAAATAACTGTTATGGAGAGGAAGAAATCTGTCTAGGGGATTTGCAGTCTTCGTATTTTGGTTGATAGGATTTGGTGTTGGCTTTGTAGGATATCTTTTATTGCCTGGAATTGCAGATTGGTTTGCAACGTCGATGCCAAAATTTGTCAACCAGGCGGTCATAGGTGCACTGATAGCAGGGATGATTGGATCTGCAGTTAGTACGTTCACCGTGGTGACGTGGGCAAACCGTACAAGTTAATAGCCCAAAATCCATTTTTTAATGTACCCAATCCATAAAATTTAGTAGTCATTTTCTAAGCTCTAATTCTTTACGTACAAAAAGAATTTGAAAAGAATTAAAAATGTCTGGGCATTTTTAATCAGTGTATGTATAACGGGGAATTGGAAGTACAGGCTAAAAGAAAGGCACTGGCCGTTTTACACGATGAAATTACTCATATTCTAAATGCAGCAAGAGATCTATCGTCACTTACAGATTCAATAATAAAGGGGACCGACAAGGAAACCGAATTATCTCTTGTTAGAATGAAAAATGCTGGCGAAGAAGTAGAGAATCTTAGAAGAAAGATGACTCGAGAGATTTCTGATACTGGAAGCCTCATGGTTTACAGAGAGGATGTTCTAAGAACTGCCTACATAATTGATGATATAGCCGGATATATCACTGGAATAGCATTCAGACTCTCAAATATTAAAATAAACACGTTAAAAAAAGGCAAATTTGACGAGGATATCAGCGAACTTATCAATATGGTAGTAGAGGCGATTTTTAAGTTAAATGAAATGGCTCGAGCACTAAGCATAAACCCCTCAAGCACTATTGAGCTTGCACAAGAGGTACAAAGCATTGAAAGAAAAGTCGACAATTCTTACAGAAAAGTTGTGATTAAAGCACTGAACGAAATTCCAAATACTAAAGATCTACTTCTAGTCAAGGACGCAGTAGAGGGAATCGAAGGGATGGCGGATAAATGTCAAGCCGCTTCAGATTCTCTAACAATACTAGCGTTGAGTATGTAATGAGTTCAATTTCTGGGACAATAGTAGAGAGCAGAATAATTATATGGGAAGTAGAGGCCTCAAGATCAATTTTTTCTCTCGGTTATTATGGGAAACCTCTTGGGATTAACAAACCCAAGGGAGTTGACTTTAAAACTCCCCTCGTACTTGATTTAATTGAAGGGTGTTATCTGATTGATTCCAAATTATTGTCCGTAAATGATGTCAATGGAGAAAGAATAACTTTAAAGGATATGAAAGAAATTTGCAGAAAACAATATTTGGATTTTGATATTAAGTATCTGGCATTTAAGAAGTTAAGAGATTTGGGATATATTGTATCGCCGGGTATCAAATTTGGGTGTGACTTCGCTATATATGAACATGGTCCTGGAATTGACCATGCGCCATATCTGGTGCAGGTGGTAGAGAAACAACAAGATATCACAGCTACAGGGATAGTTTTGGCTGGAAGGTTGGCCACTACTGTAAAGAAGCAATTTATCTTGGCCATTACCTCTTTGAAACCTCGGAAAGTTTATTTTCTTAGTTTCGATTGGTGGAGAGCATGAAGAGCTTTTATGTTTCATCTAGCGGGTTTTAGCTATGTTTCATTTTGAGAAATCATTTTAAAAGTTGATTACGGCTAGTTTAGTTGAATTATTTGGATCATACTAATTTCTTTGTCCTCTAGCTTGATACATCCACGATTGGTAATAAAGCGAGGGTTGGATCCGATGTCATTGTTATAATAATCTTCACGCTCCAACTTCAACGAACCTATTGGGATTGGCTCTGCAGCAACCCCGCTCTTTTGAATTTGTGATGCAAAAATTTCATTTAGGCTTGAATTCTTGGTAGTTTCGGGCTCCTCCTCATCATCATGGATGTTAATTGAATCCTTTGTCTGAGCTTCATCGTTCATATATTTTGTAATTTTGTACTCTTAAATAAATTGTGTGAATAGGCTTGTTTTCTCATCTCGAATTCTTTTGAATATTTGCGACCAAAATGTGCTCATCTTAGCTATATTTAATAGTGTATTAAAATGCCATCAACTTATGCCAACAGGGGGTGGTAAAATAGATGGATAGGGATTTTAAATTTGCTGATAAAGTTGTACTAGTCACTGGCAGTGGCACTGGAATAGGACAAGCTATTGCGAAGAAATTTGCTGAAAATGGAGCAACCATTATTTTACTAGGAAGAAGAAAAGAACCTTTAGAAGAAACCAAATCTGAATTGGAAAACATAATCGCAACCTCAGGTAGCTTGGCAAAAATCAGAATATTCCCGGGTGTTGATGTTTCTGATGAAGCAGCAATAACAAATATGTTCAGTACTATATCAAAAGAAATAGGAATTGTGGACATTCTTGTAAACAATGCTGGAGTTTCAGGTCCAGTAAAGCTTTTCACGAACTCTAATTTTTCTGAATTTAAAGAGTGTATAATGATTCATCTAACAGGTACATTTTGGACTACCATCAAATGCATTGAAAACATGAAAAAGGGCTCTAAAATAATAACAATATCCACTTTCTTCACAGAAGAAAATAAGTATGACCAGCGGCCATATAGGTTTAGAACACCTTACACTAGCGCACAAGGCGCCAAAAACAGGTTAGCCGAAGCATTCGCATGGGAATTGGTTCCTGACGGAATCGAATCAGTTGCAACTAATCCGGGTCCGGTTCATTCAGACCGTATCTATAAAACCGTATACCCGAAAGCAGCCGCGGAATTTTTGCGCATCGGAGGCTTTCCCGGATTATCATCTACTGAGATAGAGAAAATATTGCAACGACTTTTGAATGTCTTAGGCGAGGACCAGACAGCGGTTGACACTGAGATCGTCTCGGTCATACAAGAGTTGTTTAGTGAAAAGGCTAAGAATGAGGATCACAAGTCAAACCTTAGTTCTACACTTAGAGAGCTTTTATCTAAAACACAGGAAATTGCCGAAAAAATACAGCTCAATACAAAAAAAATGATAGTTGATAAGGAATTTCTTTCTCAGGAACAAGTCGCAGACATGGTAGTAAACTTGTCGTGTGAAAAGATGAGCAAATTATTAAATGGGAAGATTGTTCCGAATGACAGAGTATTTTATCCCACGAGACCGATAATTGGAACTTATCTTCAACAAAACAAAATTGATCTGTCGAGTAAAGTCATCGTATTGATAATAAATTCATCTTCGGAAAAAAATCACAGACGAGCAAAATCAATTGCAGATTTCCTTGTAAATAAGTCAAAACAATTAGTAGTCCTGACGAATGATTCTAAAGATTTGAGTTACTATAAGGATCTACATTCTCATTCTGTAAATCTATCTAGTGAAACTGCTGTAAAGAAAATATTTAAACTAATCCGTCAAAAGTTCTCCGCAATAGACGGAGTAGTACTGATGACCGGTGAATATGATTACGAGGTAGCGTTAAACTCTCTTAATAGAAAGCAATGGGATGGATTAGTTGAAAAGTACATGTTTGTGCCTGCGTTGATTACTAGGGAATCAGTAATCAGCATGTCTCCAGAAGGAGCATTAAATGAGCCTTCCTTATTTACTGGTTCGATCGGATCAGTAATTATTGTCGGACCTGACTCTCCTGCTGGAGGTAAAATATCCGGAGTGGTTAGGGCAAGATCAGAAATATTTCGCGGTGCCCTTAGACCATTCAACGCTACTGTTAATCAAGAATTGCGAGATGTTGTAAAATCAAATATAAGACAATATTTATTGCTGCCTGGCAACATAGAGGGTGGGCCTACAAATGAAGCAAAAATTACTAAAATGATATCAAGCATTCTTTCAGATCCGAATAGTGGAAACAATCAAACTATATTCTATGTTGACGAATCTTAAAAATAATGATGACTAGCTTTACAATATGCCATATTTCCAATTTTATAAAAAAACACATTAATCTATAATCTATATACTATTTCAGATGACTGACAAATTCGTCTTAGATACCAGTGTGATAATTGATGGAAAAGTTCCAGATATCATACGAGACAAAATCGAACAAAACAGCCAAATAATAATACCCGTAGCTGTCCTCGACGAACTTCAAGCTCAGGCATCGACTAACAAGTCACAAGGAATAGAAGGGTTGCTTGAAATAAAGAGGATAAGAGATGTATGCAAAACTAGCAAGATAAATCTGGAATTTACCGGAACTAGACCAACAATGGAGGAAATCAGGCTGGCCAAACATGGGAGAATAGATGCCATAATAAAAGACATAGCTTTAGAAAAAGATGCCACATTGATAACGTGCGACTACGTTCAGCACCTTGTGTCAGAAGCACATGGAATTAAATCAATTCATATAAGGTCGTCTAAAGAGAATTCAAAGTTACAATTTGAAAAATATTTTGATAATGATACAATGAGCGTTCATCTTAAGGAGGGTACTTATCCATTTGCAAAAAAAGGCGTACCTGGTAATTTAAAATTGGTACGTTTGGAGGAAAAGATCCTTGCGGCTGAAGAGATTTATGCAATTACAAAGGAAATTTTAGAGCAATCACGCTCAAGGAAAGGATTCTTTGAAATTAACAAGGATGGAGCAACTGTCATCCAGTTGGGTAATTATAGAATTGCCATTACTAAACAACCCTTTTCAGGCGGACAAGAAATTACAGTCGTCAAGCCAATTGCAAAGTTAACATTAGAAGACTATGGACTAAGTGAAAAGTTATTAACTCGATTGACATCAGATGTAGAGGGAATAATTATAGCAGGGCCGCCCGGATCAGGCAAGAGTACCCTAGCAAGCAGTCTTGCAGAATTTTATGTTACCCAAAATAAGATCGTAAAGACATTTGAATCTCCTAGAGATTTGCAGGTACCAAAGGAGGTAACTCAGTATGGGCCTCTTGAGGGAAGTTTTGAGAATGCTGTTGATATTTTGCTACTCGTACGTCCTGATTATACGATATTTGATGAGATTAGACGATTTAGAGATTTTCAGGTATTTTCTGACATGAAGTTAGCAGGGGTGGGAATGATTGGCGTTATACATGCAAGTAAACCTTTGGATGCGGTGCAAAGATTTATTGGTAGAATAGAATTAGGCATGATACCACAAATTTTGGATACAATAATTTTCATGGATGCTGGTATGGTCAAAAAGGTTTATGAAATCTCCCTCACTGTCAAAGTGCCGTATAAGATGACAGAAGCAGATCTTGCTAGACCCGTAGTAGAAGTGAAAGACTTTTCCACGGGAGTAACTGAATATGAAATTTACACATTTGGTGAAGAAAATGTCATTGTACCCGTTGACATTAATGATGATACCAATCAAAACAATATCTATAAACTTGCAGAATCCAAAATAAAGGATGTAATACGCCGTTTTGATCCCAATCCAGAGATATCAATATTGTCAGACAATAAAGTCAGAATAAAGGTCCAAAAGGATACAATTCCTAGAATAATTGGCAAGGGTGGGACTACGATAAGCGAGCTTGAAGATATGCTCGGTGTAAGAATAGATGTTGAAATGAAAACTCCTACTCTAGGCAAGGAGATAGACTTTGATATTAACGAATCTGGAAATGGTGTTGTCATATCCGTAGACGAAGTAACTATTGGTAACAAGGTAAATTTGTACATTGATGATGAATTCATTTGTGCAAATCAGGTGGGGAAAAAATCACGAATCAAATTAGATAAAAGGTCTGAAAGCGGTAGAAAGATATTAAATGCTATTGTAGCGGGTCAAAAAATAAAAATATTTCAAATTGAAAATTAAAACACCAGATATTAATAAAAAGATAAAAGATAATAAGAATTGATTTGACAATTCTTGTTGTTTAGGTGTTAACTTATTTTGTAGATCGTTCCATCATTAAAAGATAGCACATAAAGATATCCATCAGGTCCTGTTTTTATATCAGTTATTCCGGCAAATCCTTTACCAAATATTATCGAATTTAGTTCCGCGCTATTGTCTACTACATGATCTTCAAGACCTGGATTATCAAGCTTGAAGCCCGTTCTATCCGGATTCAATTGAAATCTGTAAAGGTTTCCATGACGATAATCACCAACAAATGCATTATATGTATAATCTGGACCTAATGTACTTGAATTCAAAAATTCAATATCCGTAATACCGAATGAGTCCACAAAACTGAGCACTGGATCCTTATATTTTGAATTTGGGAAATTTACCAAATCATTCTCAGTTACTCCACTGCCTGAAATTGGCCCCGTAACTAATTTCCAGCCGCTGTTAAATCCGGGTGAAACCATATTGATTTCGTCGTGTGAATCCTCGCCATTTTCTGTATCCCATAAGTTTCCTGTAACTGGGTCTACACCCAATCCAAAGCTATTTCTTATTCCATAAGCTTGATACCAATTTAGAGGATCGTTAGAATTGTTAGTTTTGAAAGGGTTATTAGGAGCTGGTGAACCGTCTTTTGGATTTGTCTTCAATATTGCTCCGCTAAAGTCTGGCTCCGGACCTTTTATTATATTTTGATCTTTCCCATTTCGTTGCAGCTCACCAGTTACTGAATAAAGATACCCATCGCGGCTTACAGCCAGTTTCCCTCCCTGGTGATTGGTACCGGGGGTTCCTGGAAGATTCTTAAATACCTCTTGATTAATTAACTTTGGGCCAGCTGCCAAAGTGTATTTGAATATTCTATTTATCACTTGACCGTCCTTTACTGTTGCATACAAAAATATATTATCACCAATTCGTTCTATTCCTAACAATCCGCGTTCATTCTTAGTGTCGACGTTTAATGACAATAATGGCTGTGGTTGAAGTATCCCATTGGATACAAGTCTGACGGTTCCTTCTTTTTCTAAGACTATAATATTATTTTTATCCAAGAATAACATACTAGTCGGAAATGTAAAACCATTCACCAAAGCTTTGACTTTAAGATTAGGGTCTTTTACTGATGGTTGTGCATATAAAAAATTAACCTGGATAATAGTTAACAAGGTCATGACAACCAAGCAAAATGCGAGAAATTTTTTCATATTCTGGAGGAATGAACTTTGTAATTTATATTTTGCCTACGATCGCTTTTTTTGTTTAATGCTCAAGTTTCCTCTGATAAAATTCCGTCGACTAACAATATCGTCCTCAATTGCCTTGCCAAATCAGTAACAGTGACTATACCAACTACCTTTCCATCTGACAGTATGGGCAGTCTACGAATCTTGTGGTTGACCATTCTTTGCACAGCTACTTCTACTGGTGTGTCGGGACTGGCGTACGTTTGAATTTTTGACATTATCGTGCCGACCTTAACTGTTGATGAAATTAAATCTTTAGTACATATCTTTTTGACAAAATCTTTTTCAGTTATAATGCCGATAGGTACACTTTCTTTCTCTATGATCAGACTACTTATACGCTTTTCAGTCATAATTTTAGCTGCTTCGTTTGCTGTTATCCCTTCATCTATTGATACGACCTGCTTAGTCATTATATCCTGTACGGTCTCGTTCAATATTCAATCATAACAATCTTCAAAATAAAAACTTAAGTCCTCAAGTAGCAATTTCAATGCTAGTGTCTAAATGAACATCAAACAAATTAGTATGACTTCACAAATAAATTAAAATTACTATTCCTAAACAATTAAAATGGATATTGGGCGTAGGAATAGTTGTTTTTCCAGGAAGTAACTGCGATCGAGATGTTAATCATGTTTTAAATGATGTAATAGGATTAAATACTCGATATGTATGGCATACGCAAAAATCAATAGATGAATTCGATGCTCTGATATTACCCGGAGGATTTTCGTACGGAGATAGACTACGTGCAGGAATAATTGCAGCTCAGAGCCCAATAGTCGAAGCAATAAAGAAAAAAGCAGATGAAGGCTTACCAATTCTTGGAATCTGTAATGGATTTCAAATTTTAGTTGAAGCCGGATTGCTACCTGGTGCATTGGTAAGAAATGATAAATTGAAGTTTTCTTGCGAGTGGTTAAAAATGGAAGTGTTGAACGTTGACACCCCCTTTACAAATTTATTTAAATTAAACGATCAGATCAGAATACCAATAGCGCATGGAGAAGGGAGATATATTATAAGCGATGATAAACTTCAAGAACTTTACAAAAATAATCAAATTGTTTGCAAGTATAAGGATTTAAATCCTAATGGTTCCATTGATATGATTGCAGCAGTTTGTAATGAAGAGAGAAATGTCATGGGAATTATGCCACATCCTGAACGGGCATCTGAGCCAATTCTATCACCTGAGCATACAAAATCAAATGCACGGTTGATATTTCATTCACTAAAAAATTTTTTATCTTCTTACACAAAGTACTAATTCAAATGATTTAGAATGCTAACTAAACAAGAAGAAATTTATTTGCTAAAAAAGCTAGGGAGAAAACCTAATTCTTTAGAAATTGATATGATAGATGCCGAATGGTCGGAGCATTGCTCATATAAATCATCCAAAAAATTTGTCAGATCATTACCTTCACGTAGTAAGCGAGTAATTGTGGGGCCTGGCTATGATGCTGGAGTTTTAGACATAGGAGATAATGATGTAATTACAGTTCATATTGAAAGTCATAATCATCCGTCTGCAGTTGAGCCGTATGGAGGTGCTGCCACCGGGGTAGGTGGGGTGATAAGGGATATTATTTCGATGGGTACGAGGCCAATTGCATTACTTGATGCTTTGCGCTTCTCCTCACTAAATGGCGATGACAATACGTCAAAGTCTAAATGGCTATTTAAAAATGTAGTAAAGGGAATAGCAGACTATGGAAATTGTATTGGTATACCAACCGTAGGAGGGGATATTGAATTTGACGAATCATTTAGGGATTATTGTCTGGTTGACGTGGCGGCAATAGGTCTGGGTAAAAGAGATGAAATTATTTCTAATCATGCAGAGGAGGACGACTTAATAGTACTAGCGGGTAATGGAACTGGTAAAGATGGAATTAGAGGGGCATCTTTTGCTTCAAAATTGCTCGATGATGAAGATAGGTCAGCAGTTCAAATCCCCGATCCGTTTTTGGAAAAATTATTAATAGAAGCTACAATTGAAGCCACTAATAGCAAATGTATTAATGCAATAAAGGATTTAGGGGGCGGAGGTCTCTCGTGTTGTCTCTCTGAGTTGTCCCATCTCGTTGAGAAAGGCTTTGAAATTGAGTTATCTAAAATTCATACAAAAGTAGACGATTTATCTCCAAATGAAATAATGATTTCAGAGTCGCAAGAAAGAATGGTCTACATCATCAATAAGAACAGACTTTCTAGATTCCAGGAGATATTCAACAAATATAGTATAACGCATTCCATAATTGGTAAAGTACATGGACAGGATAATCTCAAAATCCATTTTCAAGGCAAGTTAATAGCTAATATCCCAAGTAGCTTAATGGTTAATGCACCGCTTTGCAATAGAAAATCAATGAAACCCGATTACCTGAAAGTGTTAAAACAGAGGATGAATGTGGATAAGATAAATGATTATAACAGCGTTCTGTTACGTTTACTAGCCAATCCAAATATTGGTAATAAAAGGTGGGTTTACCAACAATATGACCACGAGGTGGGATTGAGAACTGTTATAAAACCCGGCGCAAACGCATCAGTTATCAAAATAAACGACAATAAATTTATCTCTATAAAATTGGATGGAAATTCCAAGCATTGTTATCTTGATCCTTATTATGGAACACTAGGTTGTTTATCTGAAGCATGCAGAAATGTTGTTTGTACTGGCGCCAGACCTGTAGGAATTATAGATCATTTGCAATTTGGGAGTCCTGAAAATCCCCAAATATATTGGACTTTCTTGAAATCAATAAAAGCCATTATAAATTTCTGTAAATATATGAAAATCCCAGTGGTAGGTGGAAAGGTCAGTTTTTATAATGAAACAATGAATTCGCCAATTAAACCATCACCGGTTATTGGTACTATTGGTTTGATTAAGGATCGATATTATATTACGAATAATGTTCCTATCAATGGAGACTCAGTATTTATTTTGGGTCAATCAAGTGAAGAAATGGCGGGAACCGAATATTGCAGCCTAATTGGACATACTGAATACGGAAATGTACCGAAGGTAGATTTAGAGACTGATAGAAAAAATAACTTGGCAATATTAGACCTGATCCAAAATGGATTGATTGATTTCGTGCACGACTGTTCAAAAGGCGGAATTGGAACCGCATTAGCTGAACTTGCTATTTCCGGAAACGTGGGAATTGAGATTGATTTGCAAAAAATTCCAAATAGTTGTTCGCGTCATGACTTCTTACTCTTTTCTGAGACTCATTCTAGATTCATAATAGGAACTAAGAATACAAACAGTGTAAAGAAGTTGTTGAGAAGGAAAGGATGCATATTTTCTGAAATAGGCAAGGTTGATACGACTGAAATTTTGAATTTTCACTATTCTGGTGAAGATATAATAAATCTGTCAGTCAAAGATCTAAATCGCAGTTACAATACAATGAATCAATTAATGGATTAATCTTGATCACTAATTGTGTGGGGCAAATTTTAATTAAATCCATCTAGAAGTTATTACCAATGGTACATGAGAATTGTGGCGTTGTCGGTTTTTATTCCCTGGATGGCCATAATGTGATACCTTATGTAATCGATTCTCTGAGAGCCCTCCAACACCGGGGTCAAGAATCTTGGGGCTTCGCTATTCCTTCAAAAGCCCCGTACAAAAGCTTAGGTCTGGTTTCTGCTACAAGAAGTTTTAGAAGCATCATTAGTAAATTCAGTTCTCATGCAGCTATTGGCCACGTCAGATATTCTACCACTGGCAAAAGTAACTTGGACAATGCACAACCATTGAGGATAAAAGACCTCTGCATAGCACATAATGGAACCATTGCCAATGTAGAAGAATTATCAAATATGGTCGGCGGATGCACTTTTTCCCCCCAGACAATGACTGATACTCTCCTTGCGGCACAAAGATTAATGATGCATCTCGAAAAGAATGATAATATGATTGAAGCCTTGCGCGTATTAAAGGAGGAGATGATAGGTTCTTTTTGTTTTACACTTCTGACTGATGACGGATCTGTTTATGCGGTCCGTGATACACGCGGTTTCAGACCATTAGTTCTGGGACATATTGAAGATTCAAATACGTATATGATATCGTCTGAATCATGTGCTATTGATACTGTAGGCGGTAAGATTATTGGAGACATCCAGCCTGGTGAATTATTAAAACTTAGCCTAAAAGGAATAGAAAGGCAACAGTTTTCCACTAGCGAGTATCATTCACATTGTGCTTTTGAATTTACATACTTTGCCCATCCAAGCAGTATCATTGAAGGAGTTAATGTATATGAAGCAAGAAAAAGAATGGGCCATTACTTGGCAAAAAAATATCCAGTGCATGATGCTGATGTAGTTATTCCCGTCCCAGATTCAGCTAGACCCGCCGCATTAGGATATGCTGAAGAATTAGGAATCCATTTTGAAGAGGGTTTATTGAAAGACAGATATAGAAAAAAAGGTGCCATGAGAAGCTTTATTGAACCTTACCATGGTGAACGGATTGAAATTAACAAGGGCATTATTCCAATACCTGAAGTTATTCGAGGAAAAAACGTAGTTGTAATCGATGACAGTATAGTCAGAGGTACAAGTTCACAATCTATTATTAAAATTCTGCGATCGGCTGGCGCATCAAAAATTTCACTCGTAGTTACATTCCCACCAATAAAATATCCATGCTATGCAGGAATTGACTTTCCATCGCAAGATGAGCTTTTGGCATTTCAGAACCAAGAGCATGGGAATAGCGATATCGAATCTGAAGTGGCAAGGAGCATTGGCGCGGACAAAGTAATTTACAATGATTCTATTACCTTGGCTCAGGCAATCGGTATTGATGAAAAGGAAATGTGTTTTTCTTGTTCCACTGGAAGTTACAAGCCACTAGGCATAAAGCCAGTTTTCAAAACTCGTGCAGAAATAAAGGGGGATATTAAGAATTAATTTTAAGTGATTTAAAATGCAGACTATAATATCTCGAATCCCGGAGTCTTTTGCTAAACTACTTAAATATTTGATTATTCAACTAATTTGAATTGAAGAGACTAAACGTTATTTTTATTTGCATTACAGGAGTTGCTTCTGTATCATTTCTTTCTTATCTAATTATTCAATACTATCAGCGTCCAGACTATTCTTTGCAGGTCGATGCCATGAGGGAAGATCAATCGCTATTTACTGACAGCAGGATTATTTTGACTAATGCGGGAAAACAACCAATTACTCATGTTATTGTCGACTATGGCAATAAAAAGGAAACAATACAATCTATTAATCCTGGTGAAAAAGTATCACTGTCACCACCCGAGGGCAGTAACTTGAATCTTGTCAGGATCGTAGCAGACAATGGTATAAACATATCTGCAGGGTACAGAACGCCTATCAAAATGCCCGGCATGATGGGTTCATGAAAGTGACAGCCTAACTTTCTAACTCTAACTGCGAATAAACGTAGTTCACCATTCAATAGCTTTGCATCTGTAACAAGTATCGAAGGAATAAATGAAATCATGACATTAAAATTACCGGACGCTAATTTCTTTTTATTGAAAAATACAGTATTCAAAACATTATGTCAAGAGATTATTAAACTTGATTCATCAATCAGATCTGCAGGCATTACAAATGAAGATGGTGTCATATTACATATTAGTCACCGAAAAGGTATCAAGCCTTTACTCTCTTCCGAAGAGAGAGCTCAATACGCCATTACTGCAGCTACTAGACAATTTACCAGACTTAGGTGGGAGGTATTATTGGGCAAGATTCAATACGCAAGTTCTCATTACTCAAAGATTATCCGAGCTACCATACCTATAACGGATGAGAATAGAAAGTTATCATTTGTTATAATACTATCTCTTGATCCCGGAACAGATAATTTTCATGAAGTAATAGTCGAAAAGATAATTCCATTAATTAAGGAAAAAAAATCTGACTTGGCGAAATCTTAATTTTATAAAAGGATCCTACCTTGTTTTCTTATTTTGCAGAAAAGCCACCGTCAACAGTCAGGGTTGTTCCAGTAATCCAATTTGCATCATCCGAACATAGATAAACAACTGCCCCAGAAATGTCATTGGTATTTCCTATTCTCCTTAAGGGAAATGAAGATTCTAACAGTTCTTTAGATTTCTCATCTTGCAAATAAGGTTCTATCATGGGACTCCTAATTGTCGATGGTACAATACAATTGCACCTAATACCAAATGGTCCATATTCAACTGCTATACTTTTTGTGAACATTATGATACCAGCTTTAGTAGCACCATAAATTGATAGAGGGACATTCGGAATAGCACGTATCCCCAATAACGAAGAAATATTAACAATATTTCCAGTTTTTTTTCCCATTATTATTGGCAAAACAGCCTTAGTCATCTGAAACGTGCCTTTCAAGTTCGTAGAAATTAGTTCATCCCATTGATCTTCACTCATTAGGTGAAATGAAATTGGATCATTAATGACTCCAGCATTATTTACAAGAATATCCACCGTGTCGAATAATGATATTGTCTGTTCGATAACATTAAGCACTTCAGCTTCCTTAGTTATGTCCGCACTTACAGCGAGCAAATTGTTACTTTTATCATAATCAGAGACAATCTTCGACAATTTTGACCGATCTCTTCCAACCAGGGTCACCTTACACCCTTCATCAACAAGGCGCTCAGTGGTAGATTTGCCGACTCCTCCACCAGCACCTGTTACAATGGCAACTTTTCCTTTAAGACTCATATCATTTAATACAGCTATAAACTTTTAAAGTTTAAAGGTATATAGATACTTTTAATTTCTAATAAAATTTGTATTCTATCGATGAAAAATGCCCCTGACAAATCTCGACTCTCCCCTAATGAAATAACATTAGGGATCATAGGAGGAGGACAACTTGGTAAGATGATGGGATTAGAAGCTCGAAGAATGTCAATAAATCTTGCTTATTTAGATCCAGAAATTAATTGTCCTGCTTCAACTATCTCAGATCAAATGATTGTTAGTGATTTTAAGGATGAAAAAGCGATTATTGAGCTCGCAAAGAAATCTGATGTGTTGACCTATGAAATTGAGCTTGCAAATTCTTCAGTACTAAAAGGTTTAGAATCAAGAGGGTATGTAGTTCATCCAGCTTCTCAGGTGTTATACACTATTCAAAATAAGATTAGACAAAAGAAATTCCTAAGAGACAATCGAATTCCAGTTCCAGATTTTGAGGAAGTTATATCAATTGAGCAAGCAAAAAAAATTTGCAAAGAATTTTGTTATCCATTGGTGTTAAAGGCGTGCGAAGATTCCTATGATGGAAGAGGGAATTTCTTGATAAATTCTCCTAGTGATGTAGAAAGAGGTATTCAGTATTTTAAGGGAAGAAGATGCATGATAGAAAAATTCATTCATTTTTCCAAAGAGATATCTGTCATGGTTGCTCGGAACTTTCAGGGGCAGATTGTATCCTTTCCCGTAGTACAAAACATTCACATAAACAATATTCTTGATACTACTATAGCCCCAGCAGCCATCAATCGCGCAGTGGAATCAGAAGCTAAGTTGATAGCAGAAAAAGTTGTCCAATCCCTGAGAGGTGTAGGAGTATTTGGTATCGAAATGTTTCTCGAATGCAATGAATTATTGATAAATGAAATAGCGCCCAGACCACATAACTCCGGTCATTATTCAATAGAGGCATGTAGTATTTCTCAATTTGAAGAACACATCCGTGCCATACTTGGCCTTCCTTTGATAAAACCTAGATTGATGACTCCTGCAGTCATGAAGAACATTTTAGGAATACCTAACTACGTTGGAGCATATTCTTTTAAAGGAATTGATAAAGCCCTCAGTATCCCCGGTCTTAAGCTGCACTTCTATGGAAAAAAGTTTACAAAACCTCAACGAAAATTGGGCCATTTTACGATAACTGCGGAAAAAATAGAGGAAGCATTATCTAGAGCTAAGACAGTAGGAAACTTGTTAAGAGTAGTAAAACAACGTGGAAGCAAATAACAAAACTAAACCACTTGTCGGAATAATTATGGGGAGTGACTCGGATTTAAAGGTTATGACACATGCGTCTGAATTTCTGGAAAAGATCCATGTTCCCTATGAAATGGAAATTGTTTCAGCTCATAGAACTCCTGAGCTGATGTTTGACTATGCAAAAACCGCAAAAAAAAGGGGGTTAAAGGTAATAATTGCGGGCGCTGGTGGATCGGCACACCTACCCGGAATGATTGCATCCCTCACTACATTACCAGTAATAGGTGTCCCGATAGAGAGTCATAACCTAAAAGGAATGGATTCTCTTCTATCAATTGTGCAGATGCCAAGTGGAATTCCAGTGGCCTGTGTAGCGATTAATGGTTCCTTAAATGCGGCTATTCTAGCATCCCAAATATTGGCATTAGGTTCGAAGAGTATATCATCGGATGTTGAAGAGTATAGGAAAAATTTGTACCATAGTGTGATCAGAAAGAGAGAACGGTTGAGAAGAAAGTAAAGTAAATTACAAAAGTTTGAATGATATATTCTTACAAAATAATTAACGTGATGATATATAACGCTGCGGTAATTGCAAGTGAAGCTTTTGTGATATTCATAGACTTGTTTAATGCAGTAGCATAATTATCGAATTGATCTTTTCCCATTAATTTTATTTGCGAGTATGAGTCCAGAAAAGAAAAAGTTGATGGCGTAGTATTGGTCAATGCCTTCTGAGAAATCTCCCTAAAAGCTCTGATAATATCTCCATAACTAGTAACCTTACCCAATGCATAATATCCCAAACGAGTTCTTTTTCCTGAACTAAAATGCGTGTCTGATGAACAGATTTCTAACATGTTGAATCCTTGTTGATTTAATTCACTGAGAATTCTTTCTCTTAATCCAATAACGAGATTGTTCGAATCGGACCAACCAATAAAATGATTGTTATTGTTGATCTGAAAATTGACAACGCCAATCCCAGCTCCACCTAATTCGATAAATTTAAAGTCTGACGATAAAGAGTTGGCGTATCCAACCTTATACGAATAATGTTGGCGATCCTTTAGTTCTTTTAAAGAGGATAATGCAAGATCACAAATAATTACCTCTTCTTCTGACGATATCTTATTTCCTAGGGCATTATGTGCATCGACGATCATGATATCAGTGAACCCTAATTCTTTGACGTATTTCTCTATTTTTTCCTGAATTGAATATGGCAAATCTTCCATGCCACTATCTTTTGAAATGATCATGACTACGCTAGTTTTAAAACTCAGGCAAGTCAACGTGAATTCATGAGATTTGATTTGTAATGGCAAAGTACACTCAGTGCCCCTATTTCCAATAACTGAATCATTTAGTGATTCAAGATAGTTATTTACCTCTGACATTGTAGGCAAATTTAGCGAATGGTCTGATATACTATGTAGAACTATTGCAGTTTTTTCATAGAAGTTGAATAGTTTAAGAGGGAGATTACTCCCTCCTATAGGATTAAATGGTCCAGGATGAATATCAGGCAATACAACAAATACCTGTTCCTTGTTTTCTCTCTCAAATTTAATAATCTTGGTTCTTATTCGACCTACTCTGGATTTTGATTCAAATATTTCTTCAATGTTTTCTTGCTTGTTTTCCGTCCATGCAGATAAAAATGCCTGCAATATTTTGAAAGTACTTTTTAAATTAGGAAACCCTGCTCTGTCGGCTAATACAGACCATACTATCCCTATCGTAAAGATAAGAGAACCCATAATTATCTCACTCACAAAGTTTTGCCCAATAAATGGCGAGCCATATGGTAAAAGATTAGTAAAAAAAATAGAGGGTAAAATGAATGAGATTATTGCAGATCTAAACATTCTTGATCCAAAAACTGAAACATAGATACCGTAACGAAGTCCACTTGCGGTAAACATTCCTACTAGACCATAATTAATTATATCTGTATTTTTACTGAAAATTAGGTTAGTTAACAGTCCTAATAAAATAGTGATTAACCAGAGAGAGCTTGAAAAAGCGGCAACATGAATGACTTTTGATATTTTATTCGTAGGAGTTCCCTTTAGTAGAAATAGATCGAGAAAAAATCCTCCTACTATAATGGCGATACCTAAAGTAAAATGTATTAATAATTCTGTTAAATGAGAATAAGAACTATGATTAAGTCCTATTATTCCTAATGACGCAATTATTGAAATAGTTGCTGAGGTTTTGTACGAAGATGGATTTAGAAGTGTAAAATACCATCTTCTGTGAATGTCAGTTACACTATCTTCACTAACCAATTAATACATGAAAGATTATTCTATACTGGAAACACGATTCTAATAATGATTGAAATTCCTATTAGTGCACCAGTGATTCCTAGTATAACTTCTGGTTTTACTTTTACACCACGTGTTTCATCTTCAAAAAACCTTAACAGTCCTGCGCTAGATGCAGGCAATGGTGCATTTTTTTTCTTTCCTTCGCCCAATGTAAATGCTATTCGTGATTCATCTCTTAAATACATTCCGCTTTGTTCAGTCATAATATTAGAATGTCTTATGGTTCATTTGAGAAATCTAATCTTTTCTAATATTTTGAGATAATTGTCAATGACTCTCAATCTTTGTTCCTCCACATCTAGATTTTTATCCGACCCAATACTCATTATTAATTCTAATAGCCTTTCTCTTATTTTGTCACTCATCTCAAAATCTGACCGGATCCTCTTGTCAAGACTTTTTGTTGTTATTGAATCTTGTACATTGGTGATGTTCCCACAAATAATACATGTGATGTCATCATTTTTTTTTATTTGGACACCATTACATTTTTTGCACGATTCGGCAAGAAGAGTACCTCCATTAAGCAAGGATTCTGTAGCGTGTTTCAGATTCTCTTTGTATCTATCGCCAGATTGGGACATATTCTTCGTATGATCTTTCTCATCAAATAAATTAAAGTATTGTTACCTTGTTTTACTGATGCTATTTCGTTAGCCAATAATAATTACATCTCAGTTATTGTGCACCGGGCAAGGCTTAATAATGAGAATACATCAATTGAAATTAATTTTAATATGGCGGTGATTTGCAAAAAATGTGGACTACCAAACGACCTTTGCGCATGTGGCGAGCTGGATAAAGAAGAAACCAGAATTGTAGTAAGACTTGAAACAAGACGTTTTTCCAAAACAACAACTATGATTGAAGGCATTGATCCTAAATTGAGCGATATACATCACATAGTCAAAGAATTAAAAAGTAAACTAGCTTGTGGCGGAACTGCAAAAGATGGGTTTATAATGCTACAAGGGGACCACAGAGAAGATGTAAAATCCTACCTGGTAAAATATGGGTTCACGGAATCTGCGATCGAAGTACAATAGTCGTTTTTTAAGACTGATAAGTTATGTAATTCAATAAGACACACAGAATCATGGAATAAGTTGGACTAAAAAAATAAAACAAAAAATATGAAATTAGTGATTGAGTTTTTTAAATTACCAGTGATGTTTTTCGTCAGGAATAAGACCTATCTGTCCTTTTTCAAAATATTTGTCTAGCTCTTGCACCCATTTTTCTTTCGCAGAACCTCCACCGAGACCTTTTTTTCTCAACCAGAAAGCTATTGCTGCCAGTAGGAACACTGCAAACATCATTGTTCCAAAAATGTAGACCATTACATCGTAAAATAAAGGATCGTACGATGGACCGATTTGACCAATTAGACTATGTACTGCACTTCCAATCGTTGCAACAAGCCCTTCAATTCCGCTCATTATCTATTAGCACATTAATTCTATGATATATACATTTTGGTAAGTCAGTTCAAACTCGGTCCCAAAATAAATCCAATTTTCTAGCGGATACGAAAATCGAAATTATCCAAATAACGTATCCATCTCAATTTCATGATCTATGATCAAAATGCGTTGGTAGAAACTATCAAACCTTAATTAATTAATTGAGTTAAGAACAAAAAAATAGTAGTAGAGCTCTATGCTTTTACTGGTTTTTTGCCTCTGCTCATCACAAAGAATGCGGCAGCAACTGCACCAAATATTGCGACCAATGCAGCAGTATAGATTGCAGCTTCACCAATATTCTTTCCAAAGAAAGGTGTTCCAGAACCGTATGCGCCTGCTTGTTGAGCATTGGATACCTTCTCTTTTGCCAGTTTGAGTTGTTCCTCGACACTAAGTGCTCCAGGGGAAGTTTGACCCGTGGTGTACTGAGCGCTTGCAGTTTGATACACGGTTAACGCTAAAGGTCCCATTGCAATTAGTATGGTTGCTACTGTAACGACTGTAAGTGAGTTCATACTAAATTTTTAGTTTCGAATCCAAATATTTAACTTTATTGGTGCTCAAAATGTTTCAAGTAGGATTTTTTCATATTATAATTATTAAAATTAGGAATTTCTAGTTCGTTTATTATAAGTAACATTTAAGATGCTCGTTATTTGATTTTATCTAATTGGCTCGAATTCATGCCCATACACATGGAAAATCACATTCAACACGACCTATTTCCTATACTTCTCCTTCCTGGATTAATCAAAATTCAGAACTATCTACAATAATTGTTCAACTTTCAAAAGACGGCCTGAGCCCAAGTGAAATTGGAGTCAGGATGAGGGATCAATATGGAGTTCCTCTAATAAAACCAATACTGGGAAAGGGAATAAACAAGGTACTTCAAGAAAATAATTCTACTTCAGAAATGCCCGAAGATCTTAACCAACTAGTTCAAAAGGCATTGGCACTACAAAAACACCTCAAAGTTCACAACACGGACAAAAGGAATATTCGATCACTTGAATTGATAGAAGCAAAAATTCATAGGCTATCAAAATATTATAAGAAGAAAGGGAAAATAGCACAAAGCTGGAAATATGCTGCGGTAATCGCTCGACTTGAATAATGAATTAAATGGGTTACAAGCAATTTTATGAAAATTTAAACTTAGCTAGTGAAAAAATAAAAAATCTAATTACTGAGAGAAAAGATACTTTCATAGTATCGAATTCATCATGTGATGGAATTATTTCTGCGGGCTTATTAGTTAGTGCTATCTGGAAAATGGGTGGAAAAGCAACAGCTCGCTTTATGAATAGCGTCAGTCAAGAGAGTCTTGCTAACTTAAAGAATGAAAATCATGAATTTTATTTTTTCACAGAGATTGGAACTGGTTTAACAGAATCGTTTAATAAGCTTTTTTCTAACGATTGGATTGTACTGGATCATAGGAAACTGTCATTTTCTGAGATGGTAACTGACGATAATAGTGCTATTCTAAATCCCTGGAAATTTGATATAGATGGCAATAAAGAAATTTCTTCAGGAGGCATTTCATATCTTTTGGCAAAAACATTGGATAAATCATTTACAGATCTGTCTCCGCTTGCAATAGTTTCGGCATTAGGAGAATATCAGGATATAGGCGACAAGAGATCTCTTATTGGTCTTAATAATGAGATACTAGAAGACTCAAAAAAGAATGCATCATTGCAATCAGAAATTGATCTTTTATTATCATTTAAAGAATACTTGCCCATCCATGAATCTATTGCAAATACATTCTTTCCATATCTACATGGACTTACATCAAATAGAGAAAAGTGCCTTGAACTCTTGAAGAATGCTGGCATTAACTTAAAAAAGGATGGAAGGTGGAAGACAATAGCTGACATTAACCAAGAAGAAAAATTCCTTATCATTGAATCCATCAAGAATTACTATAGTTCCCAAAATACTAGTAACACTGAAAATTTAGAAAAACTTCTCATAGGTTATACGTACGTTCTGCCGAGTGAGGAACAAGGAAGTTATTTATATGATGCACGTAAATTTTCAGAGTTATTGAATGCGTGTGCACTTAGCATGAAGTCTGCAATCGGCATGAGCATTTGCCTCGGAGAACGGGCAGAATACCTTAAACAGGCTGAAAGGGACGCAGTAGAATTTAATGAAAGCTCGCAAAAAATAATCTCAAAAATTCTGAAAGAAAAATGGAGACTCTCCGATAAGGGTCCCTACGTACTGATTAATGCAAATGGGATCATTGAACCAGATTATGATGGTCGCCTATTTCATCTATTGGGATCACATTTTCAATTCATAGATAAACTAATAATCATGAAAATATCAATAGATGAGAATTATTCCAAATTTTTCCTCGGCTCGGGGTACGAAAGTTTTGCAGATATTGAACAGATCGTAAATGAATCTTCAAACATTGGTCCAGTTCGCGGGACAATTAGTGAGGTCTACGCACAAATCATAATTCCTCCAGCACAAGAGGATTCACTTATGTCTATTATTTTAAAAGTAATTAAGAAGAGTTCGAAATGAAGGAAGGATTTAATATCAAGTCCAGTATGAGAATACCATTTGATAGTAAAAAGGAGGCAGAAGATATAACCAATATATTGAGTCCAGATAATGTTTGCATGCCAGAAGGGTTAACGGTTGATATTAAATGTGATAACAATTATTTGAAGATCGATATTTATTGCAAAAATGGTACAGGAACGTTCCTCAATACCTTGAATGAGCTAATAGAACACATAGCATTATCAAAGACAGTGAAGTCTAATGATTGATCCAAAGATACTCAAGGACAATCCACAATTTATTAAAGACATGTTAAAGAGAAGAAAAGTTGAATATCCCTTTTTGGAACTAATGGATCTGGACAAAAAAAGACGTGAGCTCATAATTGAAACTCAGAATTTAAGACACAAAAAAAATGCTTTATCCCAAAATATCGCTAATAAGTTAAAGAAACAAGAGAGTACCGAACGAGATCTCAATGAAATGAAAAACGTAGGCGCGGTAATGACCAGTTTGGATGGTGAGAGGAGCAGCGTAGAAAAAAGATATAATGAATTGATTTATTCGATTCCTAATATCTTACACGACTCAGTTCCGACAGGAGATAGTGAGGAAGACAATTTAGTTATCAGGACACATGATGATATGGGCAAAACAGCCTTCAAGACTGACCACGTCCATTTGGCCAGTTCTCTTGGATTAATTGATTTAGAAAGAGCTGCAAAAATATCTGGAGCTAGATTTTATTTCTTAAAAAACGAACTTGTTAAAATGAACCAAGCTTTGATAAACTATGCACTAGACTTTCTTGTTGAACATGGATATCAATTGTTTCAACCACCATTTATGCTGAAGAACAATGCCATTAAAGGCTCTATCATAATGGATGACTTTAAAGATGTTATTTATAAAATCGAAAATGAAGATCTGTATATGATTAGTACGTCAGAGCATGCAATGGCATCGATGCACATGGATGAAATTTTAGACTCAAGAAAACTTCCCTTAAGATACGCTAGTATCAGCCCATGTTTCAGAAAGGAAGCGGGCGCACATGGTAAAGACATGAAGGGAATTTTCAGAGTGCATCAGTTCGAAAAAGCAGAACAATTTGTGATCACGGATTCACTAAATTCCTTTGATGAACATGAAAGAATGTTAAATGTCACTGAAAGGTTTTACCAAAATTTAGAAATCCCATTTAGAGTGGTGCTATTATGCAGTGCTGATACTGGCAAAGTAGCTTCAAAAACTTACGATATAGAAGCTTGGATGCCAGGACAAAACATGTATAGGGAGATAGGGTCATGCTCAAATTGTATTGATTTTCAATCAAGAAGATTAAGGATACGCCATAGAGAAAAAGTCAATGAAGAAACACAGCTTGTACATACATTGAACAGTACCCTCGTTGCTACAGAACGGACTATGGTTACAATCATTGAAAATTATCAGACAAATAAACACACGGTAATAGTACCAAGTGTGCTCAGGAAGTACATGGGAGGCATACAAGAGATAAAAATATGATAAGCCCTATAGAATTATTAATTTATGTTGATTAATTCATGCAAAATTAATGCGTTCATAAATTTAGTTTACATTCAGGTTGTGAACATATGGTCAACATACCATTCAACTTCTTGCATAATTCCAAGGTATGCAAAACCTGGTGAACTATTTAATAGTTTTTTGATCAGCAAAAGGTAACGCTTCAACTGCAGCTGGTGGTAAGAGGTAATACTTGTCGTTCAATTATTAGATCGTCCTACGACCAGTTGGCATCGTCTCGTTTTAGATCAGAATTTTTAATCAATTGGTATTGCAGGAGAATCAAATAGTAAAACTTATTGATATACTATTAATCAAATTTGTCAAAAATTCCAACTGTCTTATTTGTTCGATGCAAATTCTTAGAATCTACGTAATATCCTAGGTTTTAATAACTCAGGATGTTCTTTTAAGTTTCTGACTACTTTAATGATTTTATCCCTATCTTCTGGTAAATTTCCACCAATCGAATACAAATTTGATGCATGATTAGCCCTAAATACTATAGATGATGCAGGTGTTACACTACTAACCAAAATTTCCAGCTCCTCAAGTATCAATGAATCATCTAATAACTCAAAAGGCTCACCAAATTTTTGCATAAACTCGCCATATACACCATCTTCAAGAATTAGCGTCAGGGCAGCAAGAAAGTTTGGTGATACCTCACTCACTACTTTAGCTGTTGCTTTTATATGCTGCATTGAGTATTTTTTACCGCCAATACCCAAAATAATCATGCATGATATAATGAGTCCGCTTTTTTTTGCCTTGGTACATGCTTCAATAATACTCTTCGAAGTGGCTCCTTTGGTAATTTTTTTAAGTAATATATCTTGTCCTGTTTCTATTCCTACATATAACATGTTTAGTCCCTTTTTGTGGAGTAAAGTCAATTCATCAGAACTTTTTTGAATAAGATTTTTTGGCATGGCATAGCAAGATATCCTCGTTATACTTGGAAATCTCTCGTTAAGATAATCCAACACCTGAACCAACTTTTTAGTTGGGAGGTTTAAGGCATCACCATCTGCAAGAAATATCTTTTTGGTCTCTCTTTGTGATTTAGCCACAACATCAATTTCAGCTTTAATTTCAGCCCAAGGTCTTTCAAAATATTCTTTTGTTCTATACATATTACAAAATGAACATTTGTTGAAAGAACATCCCAAAGTAATCTGAAATATAACCGAACTTGCTTCGGAGGGAGGTCTATAGAGTGGATAATCATATCCGAGTTCAATCATGATACTTATTGGTATCCTAATACCATTTAACTTGTGTGGAAAAATATTGAACTTCTAATAATAAAAAGGCTGAATTAATATTATTGGTCCAATTGCTAATTAGTAATCATAAATTCTATTTTCTCTGTGCGCAAAAGATTGTCATGTATATACAAGTATATGAGTTGAATTGCTTTGTACCATCGATTTTGAGGACTAGATTTATTATTACGTAACATAATCTAGATATCAAAAACATGAATTGAAAAATGTTGAAATTGTTAGAATATTTAGAGAAATCGCATACCTTATCCAAATAGCGGAAAATGATCCCAATACAATTTACAAGGTGAGGGCTTATGAAAGGGCCGCAGACGTAATTGAAAATATGTCTACGGAGCTTGAAGAAATATACTCTAAAAGTGGAATTAAGGGCCTCAGAAAAATACCCTCGATTGGTAATGCTATTTCGTCAAAGATAGAGGAGTTTATAAAGTTACATAAAATAGCCTATCATGAAGAGTTAACGACGAAAGTACCCATCAATATATCTGAATTTTATAATTTGAGAGGAATAGGTCCAATGACATTAAAGATACTCTATGAGAAATTGAAGATAACGAGTATTTCTCAGCTGGAAAAAGCTGCTTCTGAAGGTAGTATCAAAAGAATAAAGGGCTTCTCAAAGATGAAGGAAGATAATATCCTGAGAATGATTCAACTATCAAAACAAAATAAAGGCAGATACTTACTTGGAGATGTTTATCCCCTAATAAAAAAAATGGAGAGCAGATTGAGGACTGAAAATAGTATAATTCACTGTGCTATTGTAGGTTCTTTCAGGCGTATGAAGGAAACTATTGGAGATATTGATATTTTAGTCTCTACAAAAGAACCTGAAAAAGTAATCAACTTTTTCGTTAAGATGCCCGAAGTGGCAGAAATCAAGGGTAAAGGCAAGACAAAGGCATTTGTTGAACTTAGGAATGGGATCGGTGTCGATTTGTTGGTGGTGCCTGAAGAGAGTTTTGGATCCGCTTCCCAGTATTTTACTGGAAACAAAGAACACAATATCTCATTACGAAATTTGGCTGTTTCAATGGGTTTTCATCTTAATGAATGGGGTTTGTTCACCAAAAAAAAGAGAAAAATTGCTGGGACAAACGAGCAACAAATTTACAATAAACTGCACCTTCAGCTTATCCCGCCAGAGCTGAGAGAAAATCGTGGCGAAATTGAGTATTTTTCTAATAATCAAAACGAGATATTAGGCTTGGTGGATTATGGCGATCTAAAAGGAGATCTCCACACACACAGTGAGATTACCGATGGTACTATGTCAATAAAAGATATGGCTTTACAAGCAAAAAATAAATTTGGATTAGATTATATCTCGATTACCGATCATACGAAGAGCCTTCGATTGGCAAACGGTTTGAATGAAAAACAGTTACTTGAACAAATAAACAAAATACAACAATTAAATGACGTAATAAATGAATCCAAAGCTGATACTAGGTTTAGGATTTTGAGTTCTGCGGAAGTCAACATTCTTAAAGATGGTACCCCTGATATTGCCAACAATGTATTGGACAAGCTTGATATCGTGGGCGCTTCAATACACTCACATTTTTCATTGTCCAAAGATATTCAAACGGAAAGGCTTGTCGAAGCAGCAAAAAATCCAAGCATAGACATACTGTTTCACCCTACAGGCAGATTAATAAATAAAAGGACAGGCTATTCAATTGATGTAGAAAAAATAATTAATACTGCCTATGAGACCAAAACTGTGCTTGAAATCAATTCCAATTATAACAGATTGGATTTAAGGGATGAACATATTCGTTTGGCAGTACAAAATGGAGTAAAATTGGCCATAAATTCTGATGCCCATCATCCCGTCCATTTTGCTTACCTTTTATTTGGAATAGGTCAGGCAAGAAGGGGTTGGGCTAAAAAACTGGATATTATAAATACACTAAAAGCTGATACCCTACTTAAAATGCTAAAGTGAATTACAACATGAGATTGAAATTACCCAAATGAATTAACTTCTATCCGTGGTCTCAATAGATTTGTCCTTCATTGAAATCATAAATTCTTTCAATTTCATTAGCGTTTTATGATGCAAGTGATGTGCTATTCCTTCCGCATCTTTATTTGCAAATTCGTTTCGTCCAAGTTCTTGTTAACCTACTGAATTTTATTTACAAAAAAGGTTAGAGAACTATTTTTCGACCGCTTTTGAGATTCTTTCCAGGGCATCTTCGGTACCTTCTAGAATATGTTTTTTAACCATCTTAGAGAAAATACCCATGAAACCCGATAACCTAATATCCCATTCAACGTCAACAATACTTCCCTGCTCTCCATCAGGATTGATGACAACTACTTTTTTACCCTTTAGTGGGCCATCCGTAATTTCTGTAGTAACAGACTTCATTGGATCTATTTTAACGGTTTCTCTACAAACTGAATTCTTGAAGGCAATCACTACTTCCCTCTCCACGACATTATCCGATTTTGTTATATTTTTAATCGATTTTGTCCCATGCCAGAATTCTGGTTCCCTATCAACATCTGACAAGATTTTCCATACTTCGGGAACAGGAGCGTTGATCTTCTTTGCCGTATGAAAATTAACCATGAATTAATTGGAAGCCATACCAATATATGAATTAGACTGGATTTTTTATCAAATTTGTAGTAACGAAATAAAAAAGTTATAACTTACGATACTGATTTCAAATTGAAAGACATTTGTGTAAGTTATATGTGCTATTTGTAAGTTTGCTTCTCATGTTAACAGTTGTACTCATGATAATACCTTCACAGAGTTCAGGTTCGTCCGCTGCTCCTATAGAATGCGGCTCTAAATCTAATTGTGCTGGAACAAATGGAGACGATATTATTATAGGAGGTAATAAGAGCAAGGATCTAGTTATTGTTGGACATAATGGTAATGATATCATAAACGCAAGCGCCGGTGATGATGATGTATGTGGAGGAAACGGAAATGATCAGATTAACGGAGAAGATGGAAACGACAGACTAGTTGGTGATTCTTTCCTCTGTAAGGCTGAAGTGGGTCCGGGGTCCGCTCCTGGAATGGACAACATAATGGGAGGCGCAGGTAATGATATATTAATTCACGGTAATGCTAACGGCAATTATGATGTTTCTGACGGAAAGAGAGATTTGCTTGATTGTGGGCCTGGAGACGACACGGCGATGTTAAACATAACCATTGATCATGATGAGGCTGTTAATTGTGAACACATAAACTCACAATAAGTCTAATTTATTAACCGCTGTTACAATATGGATTTAAATTTACTGGCAGGAATTTGTTACCATTGGCCCAAACTATCGTCTAATGTTAAAATTAAGTTATATATTCTGAATAATACGGTTAACATATGCAAGTTGATCTATTAATATGGAATATTTTTTACTAAGAATAAAATCCACACAACGAAATATGCCCGTTACCTTTGCAGGGACAACGCTTTAGTTCTTCCTCATTAATGTCATAGAATAGATTTTAATATACTAAGAGGAGTGGGCAGACCATGGTAGAAATGCAGTGCCCAGCATTATAACGAATTATTTCCTTATAGCAGATAGGAACCATTTGGGAAGTATGTTACTATTCATCTTTACAAAATAATTAAATGCAGAGTCCAAAACATAAGTTTTTGCCCAATCGTCTTTCGATCTTATGGATCTACCATACGCTTGGACCAATCTTAACCCAGTTTGCCAATAATACCATTCCTTGTCAATTTTCCTTTTCTCTGAAGTCCACTTGTCGGCCACATTAGGGTAAGGGACTTTTATGATTATTTGGAATCTGGACAAGCCGTCTTTCAGATCAAGGCCAGTATGAAGTGAGGGGGAAATAAGTACCGTAGGTTTCTGACTCTTACTATGTTCATTTATTACTTCGTCTCTTTCGATTTCTGGATCTGTCAAAATTAATCTCCTTGAATTCATTTTTGAAAGATTTTCTTTGATAAAATTTAGCTGTTCATAAGAAGTCGTATGGATTATACCCTTATCTTTACTATGTATATGCATTATATTATCAACTGCCCGTGATATTTTTGTCTTTATACTCAGCTGCTGCAAATTATCAAAATTAAGATAGTCTATACCAAGAGGAAAAATTGGTCTATTTTCGACTGGAAAATCTGATGGGATTTGTATAAATTTAGTATAATTGCTTTCTGATTCTATCCCTAATATTTTTTCGAATGTTTTATGATTAAAAATTGTTGCACTCATAATTAGTGTTTTTGGACATTTTTCAACAATTGCTCTAATATACCTAGATGGATCCAAGGGTTTCAGTTCTACTCTTACGACATCATAATTTTCTTTTTGAACTTCCGAGACTATCCAGTTCCTAGGACTTGATAGAATATTGTTTATAGTTCTTGTCAGCTTTTCGATATCTTGTAGAATATCAATCAGTATCTCTTTATGAATCTGTAAGTGTCTTCCATGTTTTTTAATATCTATTTCTAGACTGGCATCATCTTCAAATAATTCTGACGCGCTAACTATTCTTTTGTTTCCTGTTTTAGTTTTCCTTTTCGATTCATATCCAAATTTCACTTTGCGTTCCTTTAATAGTGAATATACTAAAGAGTCATATCCTATTAGCATGAGCATTGTTTTTTCCAAGTCAATTAAAAATTCCAACCAACCATCTATGCTATATCCGTAATCTACCATTTTAAAGTCATGAATATACCGTCTCCATCTCTTCTTTGATATAGAAAGTCCTCTAAATTTTACGATTTCAGTCTCAAGTAAATGTGCTTCATCCAATACAAGTAGGTTCCTTTGTTGCAACACATTCTTGTTTGTAAGTAGTGACAAGAAAATGGAGTAATTAAAAATTGAATGACTTGCCTTTAATGCATGAAATAATTGATCAAAGTAGTAACATGGATTCCATTCATGAGGAGTATCAAAGTTTTTTAAATGAATCCAATTTGAATATTCAGCTTTATAATAATCTATTTTTTCCCTATTAATGAAAATTCTTTCATTTTCTTTTCCCTTATATTCAGTTTTGTAATCGTTTATGAAAGTTCTGTATTTACATCCAGATCCCTCCATTGATTCATCAGACAGACATGGTCCATATTCGCAAGAGGTGTGTTTGCACTCATTTTCACTTCCCGAGTTACATGAACTGCAGAGATATTTTCCTGCGCCAAGAAAATCTTCCTTTACCTTACAAAGAAAATTGCTCTTTCCTTTAGCAACTTTTAGAAACTTGTAATCATGAGTATACTGAGTTTGGAGATCTTTGGTTGCAGTACATATGTAGCTAGACCCAAGCGTTCTGGCTATCGTTATTGCAATTGCGCTTTTTCCAAATCCAGTTGGTGCTTCCAATATTATACGTTTATAACCAGAACTAAAAGCATCACAAATCTGTTGAAGTACTTTATGTTGGTTATTTCTAAATGAAGTGTGAGGAAAATTGATCAAGTAATCATTTATGCTTGTCACTTTATTCAATCATAGAAAAATGAAATAGGTTGGAGAAATAAGTTTTTCTTATTTTGTTTAATATTGTATTCAAATATTCATGTACTATTAAATGCCTTTTGAAAACAATCGATTATTAATAATTATCATGATAAACATAATTAAGAATCTTCAGATTTGAAATAAATTCTTAAGGAGCAAGTACGACTTATATGAAACCATCGCGTTAGATTGCATAGCCAACAATATGAAAACCCATTATGTTTTGATATTTCTCTTAGCTTTCATATTAATATCCAGTTTTATCACACAACTCATTTCATATGCACACCTTACTCATACACCCCATTACAATGGAGGATCTAACAGAGATGGAATGGGAAAATATTATCCATATATGGCGTTGGATCCGGAATATGCTACACCGTATAAACCAACACAAATAACGTTTAGTATACAAGATTTTGATGGGAAAGATGTATACAATATTGAAACAATGGTGGAGATCTACGAAGAAAGTACGGGAGAAAGAGTAAAAGGGTTCCCTTGGACACTAAGGGATAGTGGGGATTATAATCTGTATTATGTGTTCCCTCACCCAGGATCTTATGACATAGTGCTTAGTGTGGCCAACGATAATAAAATGGTAAATCAAAATCAATTAGATCCGTCAAGATCCATTCTATCTAGCTTAACTGATTGTAATTGTCAACGTGTAATATTTAATGTTACTATATCAGATTCCTGGGGCCTAATCAGAAATTCTCTCTTGGTAATCTCCATTTTAACTCCCCTAATAGTTCTGGGGCCAGTATTAGGAGGCATTTATCTAAAAAGGAGAAAGCAGAGATTGTATTCGAGACCAGAAAAAGAAACTCTAAAATATATAATTATGTTACTTGCGATAGCTGGAGGCTTGGTACACTTGGCGATTTTTCCTGAACACGGTTCTTTACAAATCTATTATGCAATTTTCTTAATGGCAGCCGCAGGAGCTCAGATAGCATATGGAATCTTGTACATTTTGATAAATTTTGCTGAAGATCCCTATGTGGGTAATGATAGGAGTCACATCTTAAGCCAGTACAGAAAAAAGACGGCTTTGAATCTCTTTGGATTGATTGGAACATCTATTCTTATCGGATTGTATGCATATTCTGTAATCGTCGCACCTCCATTGTCACCTGACAATAAGGCCGAGATAATTGATATCGCCGGTATCATGGCCAAGTCACTGGAAATACTTTTGGTCATTGGAATAATTTACCTAATGATATGGGAAAAGAGAAGAATAAGCAAAATTCTTATCAGCGTTAAATAATTGAGAATTGAATATAACCTGCATAACAGGTTTTCGACATAGATAAAATAGGAATATTCTGAATATCAGTTCATTAAATACATATTTTCACGAGAGTTTAATTACATTTAATAATTCGGTGTACCTTTTACATTATTTTTATTTTACTGTGATTCAAAAAATTAAGGATTTGCCCTTCATCTAGTTACCTTCTAAAAGATCGATTCATAACCCTACGTGGTTTCTTACCACATCCAATATCTTATTTATTAAATCAACGTGGTCAGCTGACCTATCCATTGAAACTAGAAGTATATTGTTATTGATTGGTATAGTCAAGAGCTTTATTTTTTCCCTATCAGAAAAGGTATAAACTACTTTACCAAAGACATTATCAAAATCACGTCTTAGAACATTATTTATTGCGTACCCAAGATAGAGTCTAATTGAGCCATCGCCTCCTTCTAAGGATTGTAATCCATTCTTCATTTCTCCTGCAGTCAGCTTTCCCATTTGATCAATTATTCCTACAAATCGTATCTTTTCGTTAACTTTGAATATATCGTTACACATTGCGTTCAATTCAGATTCCATACTCGATAGCACCTAGATACTATATCGCCCCAGATAAACTATTTAATTAACGTAACATCTTAATTAGATGTCAAAGTCAATTGATAGCTTCAAGACACATCAAGTAGATTGAATTTGCTCATTAAGATTCTCAAATGTGATATTAGAATTGAAATACAATCATTGCGATTTTAACGAATAATGAAATTAAGTTCAGAATAAGAAGAGTTATACCATTTCACACTGTTATAAGGGGCTTTTGTTATCCTACGAATCTAGGTTTCTTAGCCGCTTGTTAAAATCTTCATAACAATTTACCGGAATGCTTTGAGTGTAAGTTTAAGTCGCCACATTATGGACAGAAATATTTCGGCATAAGATTTGGTTGACAGGCAATACCTAGATGGTAATCGCTAAAATACTGAGATTGCTAATCTTAAATATGGATTACTTCGAAAACCCAAATATCTCTGGGAAATTATTAAAATAGTCTCATCTAGAGATAAAGATTTATTAAGTGCAAATTTCGACAAAGTTTGTGTTTAGGTATATTACTTTTGTTTTAGTTGCAACTCTAATGCTAACAGTATTTTTAACAGCACACTACTCGCTTGCAGGAAAAACGAAATGTGAGGATGGATACGCGGATATGAAGTGGGATCCGAAAAACCACGAAGTTAATCAACCGTCATCGAAAGAATTCTATATGCTAGCCTACAAGGGATCTTTATGTGAGCTCGCAAAATGCGTCGACGTAGAGGAATGTACAAATCACGATGCGGTCGACTGGCAAAAGTTCAAGAACTCACCCGCATTTTTTCTGAGTGAAAATGACGAAAAGCAATGTCTGACCCGAGCACATACTCATGGTACCGGACAGGACGGTTTAGTAGGGTACGAAGTCATTAATTGTGTAAATGGGCAATATAAGTAAATTATCCCCAACTGGTATACAATGAATAGGGCCAGAAATATTATAACCAATAGATTGTCTCGCCAGTATGACATTAGTCAAATAGATCACTATTATTAGTTACGATGTACAAGCGGTAAATGAATTTTGGCAAGTGATTCAGAACTTGTAAAACAATTCGCATTTCATATTCCGTGATTCTTAATTTGTTCAGTACAGACATCAAAGTTCTTTGAAAAAGTGCAGTAATTTCTATATTAATTTTTAATCTATTACTATAGTTTTTTACTGGTTATTAGAAATTTACTATGTTTTTTTTGTACAAATTTCAAAAATTTCAATTGCTGAATGTATAAATATTTTTAAATAAGCTCTGAGAAGGCATTGATATGGCTGATAGCATGTTGATGTATGCAATAACTACTGCAGCTTTTGTAATATTTGTAATTATCTTGGGCTCATCAAGAGCTAAAAGATACCGACAACGCTCTGCGCCTGTACCATCTTCAGAAAGTAAAAAAGTGAGGTATTCGTCTGACGGTAAACCATTGTCAGATTAACTTTTTTTTTGATTTAGTATTTTAATTCATGTGTCGCAGTAGTATGTTAACGTACAACTTATATTTTGGTCGTGGTCGATTTTTTTATGGCTAAAGGTTCAAGAAGAGGCGGGAGAGTTAGAGACAAATGGAGAGATAAACAATGGCTTATTCTTGATTCGCCGAATTCTTTTGGAGATTTTGGAGGACACCATATAAACTATCTTCCAATAACAGATACTAAAACCGCTATAGGTCGTGTTATAGAGAATACATTATTTGATATAAAGAAACAGGACCCAGTAGATCACAAGACCAAAGTATTTGTGGAAATTGAAAAAGTGAATGATGGTGTCGCAAGTACAATATTTAAGGGGCATGAATACGGAAAAGAGTTCCTAAGAAGCCTAGTAAGAAGAGGCAGTTCCATGATTACTCATATTCATAATTATACTACGAATGATGGTTATGAATTTAGAGTTGAAATAATTGCGTTCAGTCAGCGAAGGATAAATACCTCAAAGAAACATGAATTAAGAAGAGTAATACACCAGTTATTATCTGAGAAAATACCGCAATGGGATCTCAATACTTTCATTAAACAAGTTACTGACGACAATAGTGAATTTAATAAAGAGATTTTGGAAAAAGGAAAAAGGATTTCAACATTACGACACATTGGTATTAAAAAAACTAAGCTTGTATCTTCACGTAAATCTTCTATTGAAAAAGCTGAAATCATTAATCAAATTAATGACAGTGAAGAGCCAGCTCCTGGTATCGAAAAAGATCTATAGAACTGTTTAAGTTGGCATTTATTCTGATAAAATTTACCCAAGTCAAGCAGGGTTGATACTTTCTACTAGTATACATGTTGTAGCCCATGCTACAGAAGACATTCCAAAGTTATCCTGTAGGATGAATGCATTATTTTCAATTCCAATGGAAAAATTTGTGATTTCACAAACTCGCGGACATTGGGGCAATGAGATAACTCTAATTAAAGCAGATTGTGATCCCAAGGAATCATATGCTTTATTGAAGACTATAATTTTAAAAATGAATCAAGGTGAAAAAAATAATCTTTTGCACACCATATCCACCTCTTTTGATGAAAAGGACAATTTTTACATCAGGTTGAACAAACAATCTATCTGTAGAGGAATAATATCACTTTCAGAACATGATTCTATTAGAATCAAATTCAAGCCAACAAAGGAGTTTGACAAAAATAATAAATTTAGGGAACGTGTGATCGATCTATTTACCAAAAAATAGATCTCGGAATACATATCTCAGACATTTACAAGGTTTTGATCATGTCTAAAATATTAGATCTGGATGTCATAGGAATTGATTCTAGTTACTCGACTAATACGAAACCAGCAGAAAATATCATATTAAGAATGGATAAGAGACAGCATCCATTTTCACACTATTACCCTTATTTGGTTGTTTCAGATAATGTAAAAACATTGGATGGCAAAACTGATTTGTTTCTAATAGATGCTTTTCAAAGGAAGGATGCAATTAAGCGAAAAATAAAAAGAGGAGTCGGCATAGAAGTTTCAATCGCTTTTTCAAAAAAACTTGACGCATCTTTGGTTGGCAAATGGCTTAAGGAGGTAAAATCGATTTATGAATTTTGTAAGTCGAATAATTGCCAATTTGTATTGTCTAGTGGTGCTACATCTGTTAACGAATTGGTATCTGCTAGATCATTTGAATCGCTGTTAAAACTAATAGGCATTTCGCCTATAAATTACTGGAACGAAATCTCTGAGTGGTTGTACACTAAAAATAAAGCAAGATGGGTCCATGCTAAATCATAGAGAAAAAAGAAGATATCTGGCAATAATGTATGATGATAATACGATATTACTTCCCTTCCAATTACATGAAAAAATTGCTGAACGCTTTAAGGAGCTTTTCGGAGCTATCAATTGCGAATTAGCAATGTTGAAATTGTATGATTCTAAATTTGGAAACATATTGTTTGTGGGATGTAATCTGAAATACCTTGACTATCTGTTAGTTTCTCTAAGTATGACTCAACCATCTTTCACTGTAGTCAGTTTATCAGGTACAATTAAGAGATTGAGAAAGAACGTTTCGAGCCTAGACATTAGAAACATTAAAAGCATTGCAAAGTAAATATATCAAGGGGATGAGGTAAATTTTTGTTGCTGCTCAAATCTGAGGCAAAAACTATGAGGATCTCGCGACGAACTGACCCATTTAATGATTTTAGAATATGTTAGGTGCTTGAGCATCACATGACGATACAATCATCTCTAGGCAATCTGAACAATGAAGTTATAGTAGCTTTTTATATATTCTGCAAAAAATGCGATATCATCGATTATAAAAACTGCAGTACGATTTTTAATTTGATTAAACTAAAAGCAAGATCATATGTCCAAAAATAAAAGGATATCAGATAATTGGCTGACAGTACTTTGTGGAATATCAGTTTAAAGTTTTCTAAAATAAGCAATTCCCGAATTAAAGATTTACCGCTAAAGGAAATAGTTCTATCATTTATTGTAATTTCAGTATATTTTATTGAAATCGCATTTGATTCTCAATCTGTTGCAATTGAAGGCTTTACTAGGATACTTAGTAACGTTAGTTTTGATTCAATAAATTCCCAGATCTCAGTTTCTAATAGTCATATCTATGCATCCTGGGTAAGTAATGTCAATTCGCGCAACAGCGATATAATGTTTAATAGAATCGATAACAGATCAAGTTTATTTTCTGATATTGTGAACTTGAGTAATAATACTGGAATTTCAAACATAATAAAATTAACAAGTAGCAAAAATAATGTTTACATTGCCTGGGAAGATAAACAATCTGGCCGCTGGGACTTGTTATTTCGCAAAAGTGAGGATTATGGCAAAAACTTTGACAATGTGATTGACTTGAGTAATATTACTGGTAATGTGCACTTGCATGATTTAATAGCAAGTGGTAAAAATGTAATGGTCGCATGGGCAGCAAATGAAAATACTTCTTCTACAAATAAGGATATTTTTTTTAGAAGAAGCGTGGATCATGGTGATTCCTTTAATGATATCATAGATTTAAGCAATAACAACGATGATTCACTCGATCCACATATTGCGACAAATCAAGATGGTTCTATAATATACATAGTATGGACCGAATGTGATATTAAACTTGACGAGCCTATATGTACCATAGAATTTACAAAGAGCTTGGATCATGGCGGTAATTTTACAAATCCAAGAAATTTAAGCAATATGATGTCTTCTTACAGCAAATCAATAAGACATACTCAATTTGATAAAAATATTGCAAATGCAACCTCTTTTGAGGAGTCACAGGATTTAGCTCGCAATGCGGAAAGCCAGGAAGAAATCAATGCTATAAATCCAACTGTCTTCACGACGTTGGAAGGTAAGAATGTTTACATGTTATGGGAACAGGCGCAAATCGGAGCAGGTAATTCAGAGATATTTGTTGCGGTAAGTAATGATTTTGGAAAATCATTCAATCAAGCAATAAACATTAGCAATTCTTCTGGAATTTCTCGATTTGCGCAAGGTCAGCTTGTAGACACCGATCTTTATGTAGTCTGGTCTGACACACTAGATAATTATAAAAATTTTGATGTTATGCTAAGAAAAATTGATGCAAACGACAAAGCTGGCAAGGTAATAAATATAAGCCACAATAAGGGAAATTCTGTGTCGCCATTCCTACTAGTCAGTAACAATCGGATTTTTATTGCTTGGAGCGATGACACAAATACGAATTCAATCTTGTTGCGGAGTAGCAGCACTTCAGGGTCATTTGTTACAGAAAAAAAAATGAATACTGAGAACGCAGGAATTTACACTGACCCTTTGATTTTTGATGCAGGAAATAAATTATGGATTGCCTGGACTGAATATAATGGTATTTTTCACAAGTTAGTTTTAGTTGATCCGAAATAATAGGTTCCATTCCTTCCGCCAATGTGATACAGATATTTATCTTCCTTGCACCCATGCAATTTCCAGGTTCCACGATTAATTTTATGTCTTAAATAAATAAGTTGGACGTTTTAAACCCATCCGATTCAATTTCATGACAGTTCTAAAAATAAAAAATCGACTTACCTATTTGAAACTACTATTTTATTAAGTGTAAATTTCATATTTTTTATAATTATTGTCAGTAAGAACATTGATACCATTATTAAGACTATCATTCCACTTGGAGCCAAATTTGCATAGTATGATATCATAATTCCAAGAATCACAGAAATAGTTGAAACTGCGCATGAAATTAGTATTGTTTTCTTAAATCCTTTGCCAAGCATTAGTGCAGTTATGTTTGGAATTACTATCAATGAAGATATTAGTAGTACCCCAACAAGTCGTATTGATGCAATTATAGATACACTTGCAAGAATAATAAATAGTGTGTTGATCCAAGTCACGTTTAATCCACTGACCTTTGCTTGCTTTTCATCAAAAGTTATGAGAACTAATTTTTTGTAGAATATGCAGATCACTGGAATAACTACAGCTGCTGTAATCAATATCATGATTACATCATCGTTACCCACAAGAAGAATATTTCCAAATAAGATATTAAACAAATTTAGTGTAAATCCTCCAGAAATACTAATCAAAATAACTCCAATAGCTAAACCAGATGTCAAAAGTACTGCAATTGAGGAATCTGGCGGAATTATTGTAGATTCTCTTAATTTATTAACCCCAACTGCAGTCAAAATGGCTACTATATACGCCGTCCATAATGGATAAATTCCAACGAATAGACCTAATGTTATCCCACCAAATGTTACATGAGCAAGAGCATCCCCAAACAACGAATGTCGCTTAAGAACTAGAAAAAGCCCTACAATGGAACAAACTATGGATATTATTATCGCTGATAAGAGTGCTCTTTGCATAAAGCCATATTGTATAATATCAAATAACATTTCCATCAGTTTTTTTATCACTATTAGTGTTTCTATTTTTGGGCATACGAAAATGAAGATTCATGTGTGATTGCATCGCAAATTCTACATACGAATTCATTCTTTCTTCGTTTCCAAAAAAATCTTCTGATTCACCATGAAAGAATAATTTCCTATCAATACATGCTACCTTATTTGCTAGACTTTCAACTGCATTCAAATCATGCGAAGACCACACAATAGTTATTTTCTTATCCCTGTTTAATTTGCTCAATAGATTATAGAATTTATCTTGTGCTGTTGAATCTATGCCTGTAGTGGGTTCGTCTAAGATCAATAAATCAGGATCACCTACAAGAGCTTTAGCAATAATAACTCTCTGTTGCTGTCCTTCTGAAAGTTCACCTATTCTCTTGTCGCGATATGCGTTTAATTCCACAAATTCTATTGCACTGTAGACTGCTTCCTTATTGGATTTCTTACCGATTAGACCCAGTGAAACAATCTCTTCGACAGTAGCAGGAAATGCTTGCTCTACAGATTTTTTCTGCGGAACGTATCCCACCTTCTGAAGTGTTTTCCTATTTTGTCTAATGTCCAATCCGAAAAGATTAATTTCACCGCTATAATCGCCGATTATCCCAAGCATGCATTGAAATAAAGTAGTCTTACCTGCGCCATTTGGACCAATTATTCCAAGAAAATCCCCCTTGTCTACAGCAAAAGAAATATTGTCCAACGAAGGATACGAATCATAGTAATATGATAACTTTACTACTTTAATAACTGGTTGCAATCTAATCCCACCATCAAATTCTTTATATTTTGCCGCATTTTATCAATATAACCTATACCTGCTTCTTGTTCATACTTTGTCAGTCCTTCTATGGGACTTAAAGTAAGCACCTTACCATTTGGAATTTCCTCAGCAATCACCGATGCATATCGTGGGTCCATTAGTTCTTCTGAATAGATGACATGTAAGTCCAATCTTTTTGCCATATTTATAATCTCAGCTAATCTTAAGGGCGTTATTTCTGCCTCTGGCCCCATACCAGAAATGCTGTGTTGTTTTAATCCATATTGATTAGCAAAGTACGAAAATGAATTATGAAATGGAATAAAGTCTCTTTTCTTGCATGACTCCAATTGAGTTCTTATTGTTTTGTCTAGGTTATCAAGATCATTTAAAAAAATCTTTGTATTATTAATGTAGAAATCCTTGTTAATATGATCAATCATAATTAAGCCGTCTCGTATATTTTCTACTTCCCTTTTTGCAAGTATTGGATCCAACCATACATGGGGATCAAGAGTCATGTTACGCTTGTCAACATAAGTTGCATTAATGCCCTCACTTGCATCAATTCTATTTGCAGTATTAATTTTTGCAACCCAATTATCAATTCCCAAGTCATTGTACACTAAGACATCAGCAGTATCGGCAGTTTGTATTTGATTTATTGTTGGCTCAAAATCATGAGGTTCGATCCCTTTTGGAATCAATAGTGACGACTCTACCCTTTCGCCACCAATTTTCTTGACGAATTCACCTATAGGGAAAAAAGATGACACTACAATCAGTTTGTGTGAGCTATTAGTAACCGCGTTGAACTCGTTATTTGAATTACTCACTGGCTTTGTCGTATTATGATCAAAAGGTAGCGCAGAGTTGGAATTTTCATTTTGCGCGTACAAATTTTGACATAAAATGTAAAATAGTGCCGATAAAATCAGAGGAAACAAAACAATTATCTGTCTCTTCATGTTGGTATTATGTTTTATTAAGAATATATAGTTTTTTTATTAATAATAATTAAGCAAAATGACTGAATCTTAATAATTATTATCCAAAATACCTTAGAAATCGAGAATTGAATCGACTGAATTTGATTGTCTTGTTCGGCAAAGCGAATAAATTGATAGATCCTTTTGGCACAATGGTTATCTGGTAATTTTTTGATACGCCCATATGAATGGTATTGAAATTCTTTATCGCCTCCACCGTTATTACATTGCTGAATTTCGGACTTGTAAATAAGCAAGTCATATGTTGGGTTACCATTTTCATGACTATTTCACAGAACAGGTCTACAAGAGTTTTTCACCATGCCCAGTAATTTATGAAATCAGCTTTTTTTTAATTTACATATGCAACTATGGCCAATAAATTATGGAATAATATATATCCAATGTTAGTTTATGAAAATCTAATTGACCATAGTGAGTGTTTCGTTAAATGAAGAAATAATCGATAGCTTGGATAAGCTTAAATCATTGGGATTTTCCGGAAGGTCTGAAATAATAAGGGCAGGAATTAGAAATCTCCTATCTGATGAACGGATGAAAGAAGACCTAGATGGAGAAATTAATTCGTTACTTTTGGCGGTACATGATGAAGATTCAGATGAACAAGTTTCTTCGATAAGACATGACTTTGACAAGATCATAATTGTACATCTGCATAATAAAATAGACAAAGATAGGTGCCTTGAAATATTTTCTCTTAAAGGCGACGCTAAGGACGTTAAGGAAATATCAAGACAGCTACAAGTAAACAAACGAATGCATTTTGTAAAACTGATTGTTGTGTGAAATATTTGTGCTTTGATTACATCTCAGTCATATCTAATGTATCGACTCAGATTTCATAATGTATAACTGATATTCTGCCCAGAAACTACAATGGAAATTAAGCAGGTAATGGGGTCATTTATATATCGAATTATTTTTAACCGACGGTAATTGATAAGGTATGGATAGTTGAAGAGAGTCGTACAATCAATTTCAGATGTAATGCTCATTAATGACAGTGATTGTTCATGAATCATAGGATGCCAAACAGGTACGACAAAAAATCATTTAGCTTATTTTATAATGAACTGGCAAGATGGTTTTTTCTTTTCATGTTTTTTGCTGGGATGTTTTCTGCTTATGTTCTTGGTGTTCAATTTGCTCTCAATTATGCCGTAAATGGTAGAATCGAATTCACAGACTTGATTTTTACAACTTTCAGTATACTAGCAACCGTTTGGGGCATTATGGCACATAGAGAATTTACAAGATCCTCAACTAGGGTTAACGAAACAAGGGATCTCGCACGTCAAATTAATCCTCAGATTGGAAAGTATGAATATAAATCATACAATCCTGAAACTCACGAGTTTGAAGATGGCTACATTCCATTTGGACCGATTGATTTTTGGGATCCAGCGACATATGCCCCTGATTGGGTTGATAAAGGTAAATATTGGCACGTTTTGCTAGGACTGCAAGTTCCAAATAAGGAATTGATACTACAAGTTGTTAAAGATGATGATTTGTTGAACACGAGAGATCGTAACGTAGCAATGACTGAAAGAGAGACAGTTCGATTTCCATGGTCAGAAAATGGACTTTCCAAAAGATTTCGATATAGGGTTAAAATTCCACAATGGGCGGTAATACGCGCTGAATATCAAGGCACAAAATCAGATAACCAGGAAAATATCGTGACAAATCGCGAAATAGGAAAACTTAACAGAAATATTGTACTTTTGGTCGACGAAATTATAGAAAGAGAGAGATTTAGGCTCAAATACCCTTGGAAAATAACTGGATTCTGGATCTATCTGTATAAGAGTTTGCCGATTAAAATTATTTACAATGAGATCTTGGAAAAACTTCCAGGTTTTCGCAAATCCATAGTAAAGGAAGCAAACGAAACACTTGCCGATATTAAAGAGGATAGGTTAATTTTGGCGATTTTAGATGTGGCGAAAAATAGAGGAATAGATGATGACAAAATTGATAAAATTTCTAGGTTGATTAATTTTTTGGAAGGTGTATATTCAGATATTGGATTAGGTGAAGGATCTACTGTATACCATAACTTTCACCACAGTCTTGAAGTATGTTACATGTCACTAAAAATGTTACCAAATTCTATATATGATTATAGATTTACTGCTAATGATGTAGAAATTATACTTGTGGGGGCACTTTTGCATGATTATGACCCGTTGCAATTTAGCTACGTAAGTAGTGAGTCTAATCCAGAAAAACATGGTTACCCTGAATCAGAATCACAAATTAGGCCCATAGTTGGCCCTAGAGTTTCTAGAACAATAGAGATTATTCAAAGATACCACATACATGATGCATACTTCAAATTGGATACACAGGACTTAGAAAAGCTGTTTGAAAATTTTTCTTTTAAGTCTAAATCTCCATTTTCAGACGATCGGTTAGGAATCTCGAAAGACATAGGAAAATCTGACAAGAGTTTAATTGTTGAAGCTATCATATGGAGAACTGATTTTCCATATTTTAAACTAGAAACTGCGCAAGTAAAATTTAAAAAACTACTCTCTGAGATCGAAGTTAAGGGTTATGATATTGGAAAAATAAAGATCTTGGCAGAAGTCTTGTGGTTATCAGATCTATCTGTTACCTACATGGGATCTGATCCGATAAGAGCTTGGAATAGGGTTACAAGCTTATATGAAGAGCTTTATTTACCTAAATTAGAAGCGGTGTCTAGAACAGATTCATACTTTTCTGATTTTGCTGAGACCCAATTGTTTAAAGAATTAATAAAAATGAAGAGTTTTCCTGACATATTCAAGTATCGATGGAATTCAGTGTACCAATTTTTCCATGAAGGAAATCCTTCTACTCTATTGATAAGAACGATACTAAACGCTAGGAAAAGTTTTTTGAAAATTAATATCCTATTTGGAAATTTTACAGGCAAAATTATCTATAAAATGGCTAAGGACACATGGGCTGAATTTTTCATTGGTATTGGCGAGGATCAAAATGAAATCTATTATGCAAAATCCAAGTTTTTAGATTTAGAAACTCAGAATGCATTTGTATTTTGGGGCAATCCGGCAAAGCTACTTCCAAATATACCCAATAATTCGGTAGACAATTTCATTATCTATGTTCCAAGATCTATGAATTTTAGGCAATTATCAGATGCTTCATATTTCGGTTCCCTGATCAACGCGATTAGTTCCAAGTTAAACAATAATGGTACTCTGCAGATGGTGACAGATATTCCCAAAGATGGTGAGTTGTACAATAATCTTTACAAACAGTTTATCGCAAATGGCTTTGTTGATTGTCCTCCTGATACAAAGCCCTATTTCGCAAATTTTGATCAGGATTCTCCACCATATTATTCCAAGCCCTACATATCTTTATTTTGCAGACGCCAAAATCAATGATCACTTATAGCAGAAATCCAATATCGTCTTATTATTTGTTTATCGTTCCTCATACTGGTAATGCTACTGCACTCCGAAATTCAGCATCACTTTTAAGAATTAGAATGATTGCATCCGGTCCCTTAAGTAGTGAAGCAATGATGAATATTAAATCCGGACTAATGATTTTTAGACTGTTAGTTCACTCTTTGCCTCCCCATTCAAAACCAAAAAAGCTCGATTCTAAACCACTCCAGGTATGTGTGTAAACAACTACGAAACTGGATTTAGTATATCATTTTAGCCCATTAATTCAAGGTAGATAAGATGTCAAGTTGATTGATAGACAGACTAATCGACGCATTATCTAAAAGGAATTTATTGGTCATTAGCACTAGATCCTAAAGAGCATGGACTTCATTAATGGTAACTATTCCATTATCTCCAACCATCCTTCTCATTTGTGGCAATACCGATTCAATTTTTGACTTGTCATCTATAACCTCTATTATAAGTGGCATATTGATGGTAACCCCTTCTATACTGATTGTAGATCTCTTCCTTTTTCCAAATCCATCAACTCCTGTCCAAACAGTACAACCAGAAACTTTATTTTCGATTAGAAAGTCAATCAATGATCTATGGAGCCTTTTACCATTGAGCTAATCGTTTCTTTTTATTCTTATTGTCAGACAGAGCATTTTTAACCTCACGTTATTGTCATATCCTAATTAATGCCACACCCAACGCCCTTCCTAAAACAATTGCGCCTAGTGATAGTCCTACGTTTGCAAATAAATTTAATGCAAACAATGCAAATTGCTTATTGTCTAAGAGATTAATTGATTCAAGAGCAAAGGAAGACATAGTTGTAAAAGATCCACAGAATCCTACCGCTAACAAAATCGAGTATTTTGTGTCAAGGTTTAAACTTACGGATAGGATTGAAAAAATCCCGAGAATAAAACTTCCGACGACATTAATTATTAGTACATTCAGTGGCAAAACTCCAAATAATATAGGAGATGATGCGATTTTATACCTCAGAAATGCTCCGGCCAACGCTCCCATAGCCAATAACACAAATTCAATGCCCTTCATATTTGATTACCTATCATTTTAATTCAATTGATAGGCATTATCAGCATTCTAATAGAAGCGGTTCTGGTATTTGCCAAGGCTAATGCCATAGCCTGATTAAGTTCTCTACGACATAGCATATATTTAAACCTAAATCGCAACCGCGTCAGTAAACTCAATGGCAATCCAATCCAACACAACCCAATCACTAAGTAGTCAGTATTTTTGAGTTTTCCTGTAGAAATGCCCAATCGTTAGTGAATTTAAGCAAATCGAATACACATATATTGATTAGTTCAATATGGTAAATCAATCAGTTATGAGCGGTAACAGTAATAAAGTTAGTAAAAAAGTAAAGGTAGCAATAGCAGGCGTTGGAAACTGTGCTTCTGCACTATTACAAGGTATCTCATTTTATGGTAATAGTTACATTAATGAAAATAAGGCGATAAGTGATGGTAATGACACACCCGAAGGTCTAATTGCATATTCCCTTGGTGGCATAAGACCAGGTGATATTGAATTTGTAGCAGCCTTCGATGTAGTAGAATCGAAGGTGGGACGCGACTTAGCAGACGCAATATTTGCTAATCCAAATAACACAATAAAAATCTCTGATGTGCCTTCAACCGGTATTAAGGTCCAGAAAGCAAAAGTACTTGATGGAATAGGTAGGCGCCTAAATGAAAGAGTCAAGATATCAGATAGCCCGGCAGCTGATGTGTCAAAGTTACTAAGAGAAAGTGGAGCTGAAATTCTTATAAACTATCTTCCTGTTGGAAGCAGAGAAGCAACTCAATATTACGTAGAACAATGTCTTGATGCAGGTGTCTCCTTCATCAATGCAATACCGGTCTTCATCGCATCAACTCCAAAATGGCAAAAGGCCTTTGCAGACAAAAATCTCATATGTGCCGGCGACGATGTTATGAGTCAATTAGGAGCTACAGTCCTACACAAGACACTAGTAAAACTCTTTGTGGATAGAGGTGTCAGGGTGGATGAAACATACCAGCTAAATGTAGGAGGTGATATGGATTTCTACAATATGCTTGATGAAGAACGTTTAGAGGATAAGAGAATAAGCAAAACAAGTGCCGTAGCAGCTATGGCGCCGTATGAGGTGCCAATGCGAATTGGCCCGTCTGATTTTGTAGGATTCCTTGCCAATGATAAGGTGTGCTACATCTCCTTGCGTGGTAGATATTTTGGTAAAGTTCCAGTAGAAGTGGATGTTAAGCTGAAGGTTGTTGATGCATACAATAGCGCCGGCGTCATGATTGACGCAATACGCGGCACAAAAATGGCTATAGATAGGGGCATAACAGGTCAACTTGACAGCGTATCTGCATATTGCTTTAAGCACCCCCCAGTACAGATGCCATATTTAGAAGCAAAGAACTCTTTCATGGAATTTATTGAAGGAAAAATACAGCGTTAAAAACCCATAATACCTAATCAATTTCACTTTTACCCAGTATTGTCTATAAAAATATCAATTTAGATTTAATTATTTTGTCATATAGAATATATTTACAACCATGAGAATTTGGTATTGGGATACTTGGTTTATATAAAGAAACTTGAAATTTACGGATTCAAGTCATTTGGTTTCAAGAACACCGTGCTTAATTTAAACAATGGACTAGTTGCAGTTACGGGACCCAATGGCTCTGGCAAAAGCAACATACTGGATGCAATTATGTTTGCATTAGGAGAAAACAGTCCTAAATTACTACGTGTTGACAAATTTCAATCACTGTTTCATGATAGTGAGAATTCATCACACCGGTTGGTACGAGTGAATGTTACGTTCGATAATTCTGACAGGGGAATTCCAATTGACAGTGACAATGTTTCCATGAGTCGAGAAATGGAGGGACAAACAGGAGAAAGCCAGTACTATCTTAACGGTAAGAAAGTATCAAAGAACACTATCCTAGAATTACTAGAAATCATGGTAGCAGTCCCCAACAAACTTAACATTGTACAACAAGGCATGATAACAAGAATTTCTGAATTAAACTCCGAAGAGAGAAGGAAGATTATTGAGGATATTGTCGGACTTTCGTACTTCGACGACAAGAAGAACGAATCAATGAAGCAACTTGAAGAATCTGACCGGCGACTAGAAGTATCTCTCGCCAGAATGGATGAAATTAAGAAACGAATAAACGAACTTGAATCTGAGAGAAATGATCAACTAAGATACGCATTCATTGAATCTCAATTAAAGAAATTTAAGGCAATTAAATACTCAAATAAGATTAAGGGTTTAAAAGATGAGCTTGATAGCCGCAACAAATTCTTAAGTAGAAATGATACTAACCTGGGTACATTTTCAAAAAATCGTGACGAGTTAAGAAAAGAGATAGAAAAAATCGAACAAGAAAAATCAACTTTCATGAGTCAAGTTGATACGTCAAACAAATCCAAAGCACAAATGGATACAAAATTGACAAACATCATTTACCAGATTGAGAGGGAGAAGGCAGTAATCAAGGAGGCGAAATTACGATTGTCATCAATTGAAGAACGGTTTACTTTCATAGAATCAGAAAGCAAAAAAATTGAATTAGAAATTGAAAATTCCTCGAAATCGCTACTTGACAAAAACTCTATCATTGATGAAAAAAGATCCCGCCTTGTAGAATTGAAAAATAAATTAGCAGTCCTAAACATACGTATTGATGAAATATCTGCCCTTGCAGATAGAAATAAAAAATTAAGGGAAATCTTTTTCAAGAAGAAATCAACGTTAGTCGAAATTAACAGCCGTGTTAATATACTCGTGGCAAGAATGGAAGAAAAGAAAAAATTATACGTAAATAACAGAGACGAAAATAACCTAGCAATCAAGGTTATGAGGAAATCTTTGAGTGAGAAAGAAGAAAATCTAAATAATACTTCAATGCAACCTTGTTACTCAGAGTTAGATACTGAAAAGAAACTCCTCAATGTTTTAAAAAACAAGAGTAAGATTTATAGCAATGAAATTGACCTGCATAAAGATACTGTAACCAAAGTACAAAAATTTGCAATGCCATATGAAGAAAAATATTCTATGGCACTCGAGTTATCAAATGAGGATTTTGCAATCGCTGATCTAATCAAACATTCGCACGATTTTAAGATTATCGGAATCGTAAGAGAGCTAATACGATATGATGAGGTGTATAAAAAAGCAGTTTTTGCAGTTGCTAAGAATTGGATGAAATGTTGTATTGTTCCATCTGTAAAGGAAATGATTCGTATTGCAACTTATATCAAGGAAAAAAATCTTCCACACTTCAAAATAATTTCATTAGAGATGTTGAAATCACGTGACGAAAAACGCGTCGCATTGACTGATTATGATTTCATTGGGAACCTTGCAGATTTGGTACAATCAAGTGTTCCTGATCTGGTTGATTTTATATTTAGAAACGTACTAGTTGTAAGGAATTCCAAGGCAGCATATGATTTAGCCAAACTTGGATATAGATGCGTAACTATAGCAGGGGAGCTATTTGAGCCATATGCAAGCGCTATTTCGTTGGATTTTGGCTCTAAAATGTCAGATCTTACCCGTGAAATAATTCTAAGCGACTCGATTACTTCGTTGTTAAAAAGTTCCAAAATTTTATCAACATATTTGGAGAGCAGGAGGACAGATTTAGAGCTGATTAATAAGAATATTGCAAATAAAGAATTACACATTAAAGAATTAGAAAAACTTGTTGCTGAGAACAGTATTAGTATTAATCATTTGAATGAAGTTACTGTTAGTATAAAAACTGAAATTGAAAAACTTGAAGATACAAACAGCACCCTGGCTGAAGAAATTAGAAACATTGACGCAGAATTGACCAAAAATAAGCAGAGAGATAGCATAATTTCCTGTTCCCTAAATAAAATTTCAAAAAATATTCAATACTTACTCGACGACAATATTGATAATGAATTGTCAGACCTGACATACAAGAAAAGTGAAATTTTAAAAAACATTGAAAACTGCGAGATTGAACTCAGAGAATTTATTACATCTTCTGCCTCGATTGAAAAAGGGATAACTACTGCAGTTGAAAGAAAGAATGAAATATTCTCCGAAAAGGAATACCTTAAAGTAGAACAGACTGAAAAAAGGGACCAGTATGATGTTGCAAGTGTGAAATTAGAACAATTTGAAAGGGAGTTGATAGGTTTACGCGAGGAAGAGCAAAAAATAATTGATATATCAGGGGATTCTTATTCAATATTACAGAACTATGAAAAGCAGATTAAGATACTAGATGAGAAGGAAAGACATCTGTATAGGGAAATAAACGGAATAGAAAAAGAATCAATTGCGATCAGGAAGGACATTTCTAATTTTATGGCACAAGAAACCCAAGCAATGAATGATTTAATGTGGCTGGGATTCAAGGAACCTTTGGAGGATGAAATTTTTGAGGTGGATATACTCATATCAGAATTAACGAAAGAGAATGATGAGCTGAAGACAAGGTTAAACCTACGTGCTCATGAAACATATGTCCAGGTGATAGACGGATACCGGGACATGTCTACCAGAAAGAATTATCTTGAGAATGAGAGGAATTCCATCGTTTTCTTTATCAATGAAATAGATAAGGAAAAAAGGGACGTATTTATGGATGCGTTTAAAAAAGTAGATGATGACATTAGAAAAACCTTTACAGAGATAGCAGGAGGTTCGGCATATCTTCAAATTGAAAATGAAGATATATTTTCAGGAGGACTATCATATCTTGTCCAATTTCAGGGAAAACCCCCTAGGGAGTCAACCGCTTTATCTGGCGGAGAAAAGACGATGGCTGCGACAGTATTTTTACTAGCACTGCAGTCTTTAAAACCATCACCGTTTTACCTCATGGATGAGGTTGATGCCCACCTTGATGCCCAAAACACCGAAAGACTCTCAAAAGTCATGGTAGAAAGATCGGGTGGAAGTCAAATATTGATGGTAACGTTAAAGGACACTACAGTGGCAAAAGCGACGCAAATATTTGGCATTTATCCAAAATCGGGACAATCCCAAATCGTTCACTATAAGAACCCAGAGAATGTTCCTCTAGCACAGATTAAAACGTCACAATAAGGTAAAATATTATTATGAATGTGTATCATGTTGAAGCGAGTCATCCATAGATCAATACCCTTGGACTTGGAGTGAATACTGACTTCGGTAGCAAGCTTCAAAATATTTAGTCCCCTTCGCATTGTTGTGATGTTGCGTTCTCAATTACAGTTACGTTAGCATATACCCGCTTAGTGCCTATATCGAATATTCCGTCGTTATTGGCATCATCACCAAAATACAGTTTATAATGATCTGCTTTAAGATCATCAGCAAAGGTTACATCATTAAATCCTCCCGTACTATTTGTATCAAAGGAAGTATATAGTGGTATTTTACTATCAGACCCTACAAATTTTACGGCAACAGTGCTGTTTGGCTTGAATCCATTTGCATTTATTACAATGTTGAATCCTGGGCATGCAGGACCCTGAGTAGGAGAGATATCAACTTTGGGTTCAGCAAAAACTGTTAAAATTATTATGCTAGCAAACCCAATAATGCCGACAGTAAATACTGCGGAAACAAATGAAAGGCTTCCTATACCATACATATTTCAAGATAATATTAAACTGCTTGTTAATAAAAACTATGGAATCCTAAAGATGGAAAAATGTGATGGATTTTTATCATTGGTGCTTGAAAGTTTGATGGATTGAAGGCATAAAGAAATAGAGCAAAATTTCTTATCCAATTTAAAGGTTTTTTTACTTTTTTCATGAATTAATGTCATTCATGCATTATTTGTGAGTCTAGTTTTGAAAATATTCATGAATTGAA
>Ga0207428_10000366_pt1 | contig 57969 bp, 55 predicted proteins | sample RhiMethybrSRZTD1_FD_187600 | JGI IMG/M metagenome (GOLD analysis project Ga0207428, IMG submission 187600) | Populus rhizosphere microbial communities from Tennessee, USA - Rhizosphere MetaG P. TD hybrid SRZTD1 (SPAdes) (version 3) | ecosystem: Host-associated > Plants > Roots > Rhizosphere >...
TCCATATCCATGCCGCCCATGCCGCCCATGCCGCCCATGCCGCCCATGCCGCCCATGCCGCCCATGCCGCCCATGCCTCCAGGTGGTCCGGCTGGCATCTTAGATTTACTTGATGCAATTACATCATCAATCCTTAGGAGCATGACTGCAGCTTCTGTCGCGGATTTTATTATTTGCTGCTTAACTGCTATGGGTTCTATAACGTTCAGCTTTTGCATATCAGCAACTACAGTATTCATAACGTCTATTCCTGTCCATTTAGAACCCTTGCTCTGTTTCGCTCTAAGTGTAGTCATTGTGTCAATGGGATCCATTCCTGCGTTTACCGCTAATGCTAAAGGTATTGTATCTAGAGCATCTGCAAACTTTTGAACAGCTAGCTGTGCCCTGCCTTCCATGTTGCTAGACCATTGGCGCAATTCATTAGCAACAAAGGCTTCAGGAGCTCCACCACCTGCTACTGCAACAGGATTTTCTAATACGTCTTTTACTACCATTAATGCATCGTGAATTGATCTGTCTGCTTCGTCGACAACTCTTTGAGATCCTCCCCTGACCAATATTGTAACGGCCTTCGGGTTTCTACAACCCTCAATGAAAACCCACTTATCCGTTTCAACCTTTCTTTCCTCTACAAGATCGGCTGAACCTAAATCTTTGGATGTAAAATCGTCTAAATTATTAACAATTCTAGATCCGGTTGCTTTGGATAGTTTTGACATGTCACTTTCTTTGACTCGCCTGACAGCCAGTATTTCTTCTTTTGCCAAATAATGTTGTGCCAAATCATCAATACCTTTTTGACATAATACAACATTTGCCCCAACTCCCTTGATCTTGTCAACCATTGCTTTGAGCATTCTATTTTCTTCTTCAAGGAACATTTGCATTTGTTGTGGATCATTAATCCTTATCTCAGCGCTCATCTCCGTTTTCTCTATCTCTAGGGCAGAATTTATCAGAGCAATTTTTGCCTTTTCTATCTTTTTGGGCATACCCGAATGGACAACTTCCTTGTCTAGAACTATTCCTTTCACAAGTTTACTGTCCCTAATGGATGTACCCGGTTTCTTTTCTACTTTGATATTATCCAAATCCACCCTTAACTTCTTGCCGTCATCTACACTTTCAGCAACCTGTCTTGCTGCATCAACCACCATTTTGGCTAATGTCGGACTATCATCAGAAACGAGCTTTGAATACATGCTTGTCCTTGCAATATTTGTCAAAGCAGTTTTGTCGTTGACATCAATCTTTATGCCTATTTTCTGCAAAAATTCAAGAGCCTTTTCCGCGGCTGCTGTATAACCATCTACAATAACTGAAGGATGCACATCTTTGTTTACCAATTCCTCTGCTTTTTCCAATAATGCTCCAGCGAAAATAACTGATGATGTAGTGCCGTCTCCTACTTCGTTGTCTACGGATTTTGCTACTTCGACCATCATTTTTGCAGCAGGATGTTGAACATCCATTTCCTTAAGAATAGTCGCTCCATCATTTGTAATCGTAACATCTCCAAGTGTATCAACCAACATTTTATCCATGCCTCGAGGACCCAGACAGGTCTTGACCATTTCAGCAATTAGCTTCGCTGCGACAAAGTTATTTCTCTGTGCTTCCCTACCTTTACTTTCTTTGGTTCCTTCTTTTAAAATCAAAACTGGCATTCCACCAGCTGTTGCTTGAATTGATTCCAATTTACATATCACCTTAATAGAATACCATAGATTTTATCATGCCTCTTTTATAGTTTTAGAAAAAATGAATTCAGTTACAATATTGAACACAATAGATGATGACAGTTCAGTTTATATTAATTGAAAACTCCAAGTCCAAGTCCATAACTTGAATTTTTTCTGTCACAGGAAATTTGGATGGCACAGGATATGTATCAAGTATTTCTGATCTAGTATCTTATTTTATTTTCTTCCTTAGTAGGAAAAAGGCACAACTGAATATCTCCAAACTAATTCATGTTTAAATAAATGAGCATTCATATTGCCTCTAACCATAAATCTGTCGGGGTACATACTATTGATTCCACAAGTTACTGTAACTGATCGGTTAAAGAATTATTATGAACTTACAAAGCCGAAAATTTGGTATCTCTTAGTTTTTACTGCTTTTGGTTCAGCCATAACAGCTTCGTATTCGACAGACACTTTTCTGTCACCGCTTCAGTGGGTCTTTCTTCTTGTCGGTATAGTTACTGGATCTGCAGCTGCAGATGCCTTAACAGGGTACAATGATCGTGATATAGATGCCATTATGGATAGAACTAAGGCTCGTCCTATTCCATCGGGAAGAATTTCACCTAGGAATGCGCTTATTTTTGGTTTGCTCTTGGCCGCTATTTCGTTATTTTGTGCCTGGTCGATAAATTACATAACTTTAGGACTCATGGCGTTCGGTCTTTTCGATAATATTATAGTATACAGTAAATGGCTAAAAAGAAAGAGTCAAAGCAACATTATCCTTGGAGGATTCTCTGGTGGTGTTCCAGCATTAATAGGATATGTAGCGGTCACGACAGAACACCTAGAAATAGGATTAGCAATGGCAGCCTTAGTTTTCCTATGGATACCAACGCATATTTGGAGCTTAGCATTGCATGTAAGGAAAGATTATACAAAAGCTGGTGTTCCCATGTTGCCTGTCGTTGCCGGCGAGAAGAGATCTGTTCAAGTTATAGCCGGTACAACTCTCTTGATGGTAGTATTTAGCATAATACCTTTCTTGAATCAGTTTGGGTTGATTTACTTTATTACTGCCATCTCAGGAGGAATTATTATGATAGTCACCTCACTCTGGCTACTGGTGAAACCTAGCGAGAAGGCTTCGTGGTTGCTATTCAAAATTTCCAGTCCCTATCTGACGGCACTATTTGTTGCATTCATGGTAGATGCGATATTTCATTAACCGTAATTTTCACACTCGTACAATAATCTTGCTATAACAACGTGGGATTCCAAACTAAAAGGACTAATGGAATAAACACTGTTGCATAGTCGAGTAATTGATTCCGAGAAATGTCCCCGTTGGAAGCCTCCTACCACAAAACAGTAATCCTTTGGATAATTAGATTCGTTATTGTGCAAAATATCGCTTAATTTGGTTCTTGTTCCCGTTACAGATAACCCAATTATTAGTTGAGGTTTGATTATTTTCTGCACTAGATCAGTAAAACTCACATTCTCTCTAAACTCTATTAAATCTGATCCCTCCTTACTCCTGTGTTTATTAAAAATACTGATCATTAGTCTTTCAAATCTGAGATAATTCTTTGGTAATCTCAAATCTTGATGCATAATTAGTAACTTGTTGTCAAACGTAGATACGTAAACTTGCAATTTTTTCTCCTTAAATAGAGGGGTCGATAGGGCTTCAACCAGATCGAAATGTACTATGTCCGGTCTACCTCGTTTCCACCATTGCTTAATGTTTTGTTCCACCATAGCTCTATGATGATAACTAATGTCAAGGAGAATTTCGCTAGAATCTCTACCTACTCTTTTGCAATGGTTCTTCACAGAGGGATGGTTTCTGAGTGTTTGTGGTACCAGTTCTATTGCTGCTTCAACAATCACGAGTGAATACAATCAAATTAACAGAATTCGTATCGAAATATTAAATTTATTTCATAGCATTTTAATGGAAGACGAGAACCAATATCTAGTCAAGATAATTAGTGTGGGTTGAATTGTATTGAATAAGAAGAATATTGAAAGAATAGCGACTGAAAGAATAGAAATATTGATTGATAATGCTTTGAACGAAATAAATCGCGATGAAAAATTATCTCAGACGTATGCAAAGCTTGCTCTAAAAATCGGAATGCGTGTTAGAGTAAGAATGCCGTATTCTATCCGCCAACTATTTTGTAGAAAATGTAAACAATTCATAGTTCCTGGAGTTAATTCAAGAATAAGAATTGGTAGAACCAGGGTAAAATACATTAGAATTACCTGTATGAAATGCAATCATGTTTATCGAAAAATAATTGCGGTTTAAGTTCATGGAATAAGTTTCGTTTCACTGGAAGCCGGTAAATTCAGAATAACTGCTCTTATTTTCTTTACTGCGTTAAAGATTATTAATATATTCATACCGCTCTATTAATAATCTGAACTTAGCATTTTATAGAAAAACTGACTATATATATGGAGATTATTTGTCTGTCAGCGGTCTAAAATTCTGATTAATTACGGAGCTGTCTTTTAGATATGTGATGAAATTTGAATAAAATGATTTATAAGGGAATTTCCAAGAATGTTATAGAATCTTATGGCTAAGGCTTATGATATTCCTGCCGATGATCTAATCTCTCATTTGGCAGAAAATTTGAAAAAGGATAAAAAAATTGAGGCTCCCCAGTGGTCCCAATTCGTAAAGACAGGCTCTCATGTAGAAAAAATTCCACAGAATAGAGATTGGTGGTATATCAGGTGTGCATCGTTGTTAAGGAAAGTGTACATTAACGGTCCGATTGGTATTTCTAATCTTAGAAGCGAGTACGGAGGTAAGAAGCAAGCTGGATACAATATCGCACATCACAAGAAAGCTGGTGGTGCCATTGTAAGAAAGGCTTTGCAACAGTTGGAAGTTGCTGGCTATATAACGAAAAAAAGCAAGGGTAGAGCAATTTCTGACGAAGGGATGAAAAAGGTCGACAGAATGGCTACAGAAATATACAAGAATCTCGCAAACTCAAGACCAGAGCTCCAAAGATACGGCTAGTAATTATTAATTGTGGCTATAAATGTCTGTTTCACCATCAGATAATCCCGAAGAGGCAAAGCGGCGTGAGGCCGAAGTAATGATGAGACAAAAAGCACTAATGGTCTTGCTAGACCAGGATGCAAGACAAAGGCTTACGAACATCAGGATGGTAAAACCCGAACTAGCAATGGCAGTAGAAAATTATCTAATTACAGCAGCTTCTTCCGGAAAATTGAACAGGGCTTTATCAGATGAAGAATTAAAGCAGCTTTTGATAAACCTCCAGCAGCCCAAAAAGCAATTTAGAATAAATCGTAGTTGATTTTCAATATTTTTTGATGTCTATCGTCTTTTAGACAAGATGACGGTCATCAAATTAGTCAAAAATTCAAAAATAACAAGTTCAACTGTCATACTGTAACATGTGAGTTATCGTGGAACTATGCGCTTGAACTAGTCAATTCCGCATAGCAATTTAGAAAGTCTATGCTAAAAGAAATAACTATATTAGTCTAAGAACTTTTCAAAAAATTCATGAAAGCAGCAGTATTTAGAGAATATAGTCAAGATCCTCTGAAAGTTGTGAAAATAGACGATGTTGACACTCCCAAAATCAAGCCTAATGAGGTTATGATAAAAGTAGAAGCAGCCGGATACAACTACAACGATCTTTGGGCAATTTGGGGCGATCCGGTCAAGGTACCACTACCACATATTTCAGGTAGTGATGTAGCAGGCACCGTTGTTGAGGCAGGTAATGAAGTTACAAAATTGAAAGTGGGTGATAGGGTGGTTTCTCATTCTAACATGAGTTGCAGGGTTTGTGATATGTGTACTTCGGGAAGAGAATACGATTGCAATGAACGACTCATTTGGGGTTTTCAAACTGGTCCGCTTTGGGGAGGTTTCTGCCAATATACTCATTTACCGGAAGTAAATGTCGCCAAGATTCCCGATTCCGTATCCTATGAAGCAGCGGCTGCAGTATCAATGGTTGGTATGACTGCGTGGCATATGCTGGTAGGTAGAGCCAAAATAATACCCGGACAGACGGTCCTCGTGATGGGAGGTACTAGTGGTGTTGGGATGGCAGGTATTCAGATAGCAAAACTATATGGTTGCGACGTGATTGCAACTGCAGGTAAAAAAGAAAAGATGGACAAATGTATTGAATTGGGCGCTGATCACGTTGTAAATCATAGGGAGGCAGACTGGTACAAAAAGGTCAGAGAAATAACAAAAAAACAAGGAGTCGATGTTGTTTTCGAACATATAGGAAAATCAACTTTCCCGCAGGAAGTTGGCCTTCTCAAGATGGGAGGGACATTAGTGGCTACAGGAGCAACGACAGGATATGATTCTACTATTGATTTAAGATACTTATTCTTCAAGGGGACCAATCTTCTCGGTTCAACTCAGGGTACTAAAGCAGAACTAGAGCGGGTGATTCACTGGACAGCCAAGGGGAAGATTAAACCACTGATTAGTATAGTTCTTCCGTTCTCGGATATGGCAAAAGGACACACCATGATGGCAAATGCAGAACAGATTGGTAAGATTGTGACAACACCTCAAAAACTCTAACCTTTTATTTTTTAGTTCCTAAATGTTCAGGAGTTTATTGTTCATTCCTGGAAACAATGAAAGATTCTTAAAGAAATCAACAAGTCTTCATCCAGATATACTGTGTTTTGATCTAGAAGATTCCGTACCCTCAAATGAAAAGGAAGCTGCAAGGCGTTTAGTCGCAGCACAACTTGCTTCTCAAAAAGAGGACAAGTTATCACCGATTTATGTCAGAATCAATTCAGTAGATTCTGGTATGATTGACGGTGATCTTGAAAGCGTTATAGGAAATGAATTGGACGGTATTGTTTTACCAAAGATAGATACTAGGAAAGAAGTAATGCAAGTAATTGACAAAATTCACATGATTGCATCAAAAAGAAAATTAACCCCGAGAATCCAAATCATCCCTTCAATAGAAACAGCAAAAGGAGTGGTTAATGCCAATTCCATTGCTTCAGCCCATGAAGACGTGGTAGCTTTGGTGTTTGGTGTTTTTGATTATTTATATGACATGGATATTGACACTGAATATGATGAATCTATCAGCTACAACTATGCTAGATCAAAAATTCCCGTAGATGCAAAAGCTGCTGGAATAGATGCGTTGGACGGCATTTGGCAAAAAGTTAGCGATCTTGATGGCCTGGCTATGGATGCTACAGTTGCAAAAAATCTGGGTTACTCTGGTAAAACATTGATTCATCCTTCTCACATTAATCCCGTTCATGATATTTTTCGGCCCACCAAGAAACAAATAGAGTGGGCAAAAAAAGTGTTAGCATCTTTACAGGATTCTGTTGAAAAGGGAAATCCAAAAGGAGCAATACTTTTAGATGGTAAAATGATAGATGCTGTACATTACAAGCAAGCAAAGGCCGTATTAAATGCAGCAAACCAATAAAATATTTACTCAACTGTATTGTGGTTTCTTTCAGAGGATTTGCAACTTATCTAAAAAATAAATTTTCAAGGTTAACAAGGTTAATCGACGCTTATTAATTCATTCTACAATATCAGTGTTGATGAAATTTAGAAAAATTAAAGACAAAAACAAATCAAGTTTGGAGAATAGTGATAACAAAATTGACTAATTCATATGAATCGCTGATGATTGCAAAGACGTGCAAGTCAAATACGTCTTCTGGAAAGGTTATCTATACTCTGGAGAATGCCGACTCCATTACTTATTTGGGTAAAAGAGATATTTTATTGAATCAATTGAGTGCATGTGAGAAATTAATTACTTATGCAAGGGACAACAACGAACTAGGACTAATCCAGACAGAAATAAATGAATTAAAACTAATGTTGGATCTAGTGGTATAAACAAATTGACTTTTTGTATCTGTCCCCGTAGTTCTTGATGCCTCAGTAAATATAGGATGACAATCAAATTCCTAGAATACAGTCTATATACTGAGCAGCTACAATCTAATGTAGTGTCCAGTTCACAATCACACAGAGATAGAATCTACATCGTTCGAGACATAATTATGAAGCTTGTTGAATACGGCCAGCTTAACCAGACTGCCCTGGTTAGTTTTTGTGGACTGAACTTAAAGAAGCATAGATCAATATTTGACAAAATGGAACTCAATGGTTTGATCTTTAGAACAGAAAAAACTTTAGGAAAAAGAACGATAACTGTCTATAGCGCGACTCAAAAGGGCTTGGAATTTTGCAGAAGTATAATAGAGCCCTACGAGAAACTTTTTCCAAGACCGACTGATGGCAATGGACGCTAATTCTGTTCCATTATCATAACTGAATTATAGTTCTTGATTGTTGGTTAATTTTCGGAATCCTCAGTGAAGCTGTATTCGGATTCGATGCTCTTGCGAATTTCTTCTTTATTGGTCAGATATTTGGCATATCTCTTATTCCAATCACTAATCATACGATATTGCCGTAAACCTGCAACAATCCATACAGAAGAAATAGCAATTACTGATCCGAGTAATATTATTAACACAAACCCAAAATCATACTCGTTTTGAAGAATGGAAAAGAATGAAGAATGAGTTATTAAAAAGGCAGAGAGTGCAATTGCAAGTGGAGCCAATATGAGAGCAGATACAGAAACGCCCCTGAGGATGCTCTTTATTCCCGATATTTGATCGATAAAACCATCTATCAAACTCAAGATATCAGTACTGTTTGAACTGATATTTCCTTTATCATCTTGAGACTGCGTCATAATCACCAATACAATAAACTGTATTATTTACATTCTGGTCGAGTCGTTCAAAGGTATCCCTGAGGAAATTTATCATTTTTCTGCTCCAATAATATCTTAAAGAATTAACTGGACGGAAATACTGGTAATAAAATAGTCTCTCAATGGAAGTATGAAAATTGTCCATTTTACGTTCACATTCCAAATCAATGTTTTAGTTAATTAACTTGAGGTAACATAGTTCAATGAGGGTTATATTATTAAATTGATTTCAAATAATAATTCCTAGTTTACAACTTTGAAATGACTGTGCGAACACGCTAGAGCAAATTAGGTCTTTTTGCTTTATAATCTATAACAGTTATAAAGCAAGGAAAATTATTTGTATGTCAGGTTTAGCTATGTGAAAACCGATCTTCCATACTATTCTCAATTAGTATCAATAATAAGAACATTAAAAACTATGAGATGGAATCTAGATTTTAGTTATTTCAGAAAATGGATAATAATAGGTTTTCTGTTAGGCGTAGTTGCGGGTCTTGGTGCAATCGCGCTTTTTCTATCGGTTGAATTTTTTACGGCTATATTTCTCCAAATAGGAACAGGGTATTCTCCACCTTTGCCTGGAGGGTTCCAAGACAATCTTAGCTACAGCTACGACCTATTTATCGAAAGACCTTGGCTGATACCACCGATTTGTGGACTTGGAGGTCTTTTAGTAGGATTGATAACAACCAAGTTCTCGCCAGAATCCGAAGGTCATGGAACAGATGCTGTAATAGATGCTTATCATCACAAGAGAGGGAATATTAGAGGAAGAGTTCCACTTGTGAAGGCTGTTGCTTCCTCTATAACCATAGGAAGTGGTGGGAGTGGAGGAACTGAAGGGCCTGCGGGCCAAATTGCTGCTGCCTTCGGATCATTGATTGGTAAACTATTCAAATTAGATGAAGATGAAAGAAGAATTGCAGTAGCTGCGGGTCTTGGAGCTGGAATCGGAAGTATATTCAAGATTCCGCTTGGAGGTGCAGTTTTCAGTGCGGAGGTATTCTACAGAAGAGATTTCGAAGTTAGGGCTTTAATTCCTGGTTTAGTCGCGTCTGTAACAGGCTATACCGTTTTTGGATTTGTCTTTGGATGGGATCGTCTATTTTCGATTCCACTTGATCTGGTAAAGTATACTCATCCCGCTTCGCTCATTCTTTATGCCATTGTAGGACTAGCTTCGGCAGCAGTAAGTGTTGGCTACGTAAAGACCTTTTACATGATATCGGATTATTTTAGCAGAATTCGAATTCCAAAGTATCTAAAACCAGCTGTGGGAGGCGTTCTAGTAGGAATGATTGGGATTGTATTCCCTCAAATTTTAGGTACCTCATATGGATGGTTGCAAATAGCAATTAACAAGGATTATTCTTTGTTGCCCCTATACATGCTTGGCGCCGTAATAGTTTTCAAAATTTTGGCTACTTCATTGACAATTGGTTCTGGTGGAAGTGCAGGTGTTTTTGGACCTTCCATGGTAATAGGAGGGATGGTTGGAGCGTTCATTGGCACAGCATTTCACTTAATGGGGCTATTTACTTGGATTGATGTTTCGTCTGTTATAATTGTGGGAATGGTTTCGTTCTTTGGAGCAACAGCAAAAACACCAATCTCATCAATTATTATGGGAAGTGAACTAACCGGAGGGTATGCACTTTTGGCACCAATGATGCTAGCGACATTTATTGCATACATCATGTCCGGACAACATAATTCAATATTTCGAAGTCAGGTACTCAATAGATCCGATTCGCCCGCACACAGAATGGAATACCAGCGTCCCATCCTGAGTGATCTATATGTAAGAGACGTTGTCAAGGACACGACAAATAAATTATCAAAGGATGTTTCGATTGAAGAGACTCTACAAATAATGAATCGTAACAATAGTAAAATGATACTCGTTGTTAATGACGAAGATATGCTACAGGGTGTAGTATACAAACACAAGCTATTTGAATTTCCCGAAGAATACCGTAAGGCGGTTAAGTTAGAAAGTATAATGATTACGGATCCATTTTTTGCGTATAGTTCTGACTCGCTTCACAATGCACTAGTAAGACTATCTTCAAATGATCTTCAAGAAATGCCAGTGTTATCAAATGAAGAGAACAAGGTTATTGGAATTATTACGATCTCAGATTTAGTAACACTCTATGATAGGGAGGTAGAAAAGATAACGAAGATCATGAACCGATCAAACATTAATACAAAAAATGATGAAATGAATAATGAGTTTAAAAACAAACCTGTTGATTCAAAAAAATAGCGATATAAACAAATTATTTTACAAATGAATTTGGTATCGGGACACACAAACAATGAAGAATTGAATTAGAAAAAAGGCTTTAGTATAGAATCAATAAATAGAGTAAAATAAATTAGTTAATAGTTTATCAATTCTAATCCTGCTTTGTTTTTGATGGAGCCTCTACAATTTTTGGTTGTGGGGAAGATACAACTTTACATGGATCAGTCTTAATTTGCTGAAGTAGTTTTATGCTGTTGTCTACAAGATCCTTAACTGATCTGTTAATGTAACGAGATTTTGAAAATTGAATTACATTATTTTCCATATCTTCTGCGGTCCAACCTCTACTCCAGCCCATAAACGCAAACGGAGGTAATGAAAATCCAAGCTCCGTGAAAAACATCATCATATTTCCTGCAACATGTTGTATATTGTCTTGTCCTCCAGTAATAATAAAACTTGCAACCTTGTTTTTGACAAGCACACGATCGTGAAGTGTGGTCTGATTTTGTACGCAATTTAGTCGTTCTATCATTTTATGGTATAATGAAGATGCATTACCCCATCTTATTGGTGTAGAGATAATTACAATATCTGCCCAGAGTATCATCTTTCTATAAACTTCGTTCATACCATCGTTTTCATCCATCTCTGAAATCGAACAGGGCCACGTACATGCCTGTTCATTAATGCTATAATAGCCCTCACAGTGCCTGAATTCAAGATCTCTGAGTCTTAGGAGAACTGTGGAGGCCTTGTATTTTTCCTTTGAATAGAACAGTGCCTTATTTAGCGATATTTCAGAGGTAGATTCTCTATTCAAATTATCGTTCATACTTGTAGTAGATATTCCCAGAATATTCAACGAGTTCGTTGTGGTCTGATATTCAAGCTCTATTAGATCCTTCAACGGGCTGTCATATTTTTTCTTAGACGAATAAACGATAGGTTGACTTGAAACAAAGATCTTCCCATTAATTATTCTAACATCAAAAACAGATTGTTGTTCATGATACCCAGGAGGTGCCTTTCCGTTCGAGATATTATATTCCCATCCATGCCATGGGCAAGTAACATAAAAGCCATCGTATTTTTTTTCTATCTTTCCCTTTGCAAGTGGACCGCCCTTATGCAGGCATCTATTGCCCAATGCAGTAATCGTATTATCAATCTTAAATAACGCAATATCTTTACCCTTTACAGAAATTACTTTACTTGTTCCATTGGCTAATTCGTCTTCCTTAATGGTCTCTACAAATTCCATGGAAATTATTGCAAGTTGAAGTTATTATAGTATAGCTAGTCAGAGAGAAGATGATAGTTTCATGATGAATGTAGATATAACCTTACTGACTACAGATTATGAAATATTTTTATTTATGATAGCAATTGTTTATCAATACTTTATGTTCACTGGTATCGTAGAAGGTACTGGAATTATCAAATCAATGGTCAATATAAAAGACAATGATAAGGCCGCCGACAATAGGATTGAAATAGATCTGGGAAAACTGAGCAAGGGTCTAGAAGTGGGTGATAGTGTAAATGTCAATGGAACATGCCTCACGGCAACACGGATTTTGAAAAGCGTAGCATATTTTGAAGTCGTAAAAGAAACCATGAAACGAACCGCTTTAGGAATCTTGAAAGTTGGAGATCAAGTAAATCTAGAAAGGAGTATGAGGATAAACGATAGACTTGAAGGGCATATTGTCTTGGGTCATGTAGATGGCGTTGGAAAAATAGAAGATATCAAGAAGATCCCCTCTGAGACCAAAATGTGGATAAATGTGAACAAGGAGATATCAAAGTATTTGGTACCAAAAGGGTCTGTTGCGCTAGATGGCATAAGCTTTACCATTGTTGATGTCTCAGATACAAGATTTTCAGTTGCTCTGGTTCCTCATACACTTGCCGTTACCACATTTAAAAATAAACGAAAAGGAGATAAAGTTAATATTGAGGCAGACATTTTAAGCAAGTATGTCACAAAATTATTACCACGTTAGTAGTTATTACCAGAATATCAGTAAACTTTTTAATTGTAGATAGTGTTTTGAAACACGTGAAATCAATTGACGATGCTATACGGACCCTAAGGGAAGGGAAATTTATCTTGATTCATGATAGCGAATCTCGAGAAAACGAAGTTGATATGATGAAACCTGCTCAATTTATTAACGCACGCAGTATATCAACAATGCGAAGTGATGCTGGTGGACTAATTTGCTTGGCCATATCAGGCGAAATTGCATCAAAATTAAATTTGATATTTATGCATGATCTGCTTCATTTGGCTTCCAAGAATAACTCTTCCTTGTCTAAAATGATAAGTTCTATTGCGCCCTACGGCGACCGACCTTCATTTTCAATTACCATAAACCATATTGATACCTTTACAGGTATAACAGATAAAGATAGAGCACTTACAATTATGAAAATGGCAGAAGTATGTTCTGACATAGATAATTATGGCAAATATGAATTTTTTAAGAAGTTTCGATCTCCCGGCCATGTACATTTACTAATTGCTGCAAACGAATTGCTTAAGGAAAGATCTGGTCATACCGAATTATCTATTCAATTAATGAAATTGGCAAATTTAGTCCCAACAGCCGTAATTTGTGAAATGCTCGATTCTGATACGGGTGGAGCATTAACAGTTGACAAAGCAATGGAATATTCTTCAAGATTTAACATCCCATTAGTCGAATCCCTTCAAATTAAAGAATCATGTGTGAATTGAAGATATTTTGAGTAAAATAAGATTAGCTATAGTCGTAGCTGAGTTTAACAAAGAGATCACTAATGAAATGCTTAAAACAGCCATATCGCATTCAAAGAAGTTAAACATGCATATTAAAAAAATATGTCATGTACCTGGAACATTTGACATGCCTTTGGTTGTCGAAAAACTTTTGGAAAAAGATCAAATTGATGTGGTAGTCACGTTAGGTGCAGTCATAAAGGGAGAGACGGGTCATGATCAGGTTATAGCAAATAACACTGCTAGATTACTTTCCAATCTTTCTTTAAAGTATCAAAAGCCAGTCACACTCGGAATCACGGGACCTGATATGACACTAAAGCAGGCCAAGCAAAGAGCCAAAATTGTTCCCAAGAGAGCAATCGAAGCTGCACACAAAATGGTAACGAGATTATTAGAACTGGAAGACAATAAGGGCAAGGGTAGCCAACAATGACAATTCAAATTACCATAATAAAGATCGAGGGTTATGGTCCATGGACATTAAAATTGGGAAGCGATAGGGAGGCCCAGTTACAAATATTTCAAGCAAGTTTCTATAGCGATTTGCAAAATCTTTTCACTAAAAGGAATTGTATCTTATACTTTAACAGATTTGATGAACTAATTGCAATTAGTAACGGATTATCCATTGATGATCACTTATTTATTGAACAGGAAATTAACGATATGTACAAAGGCATTGAGATTTCTATGGCTATCGGAACAGGCGAAACTCCTTTGGATGCAAACATTGCAGCACACAATTCACGTAAAAACAACATATTGGTAAGCAAAAGCAAGTTGGTATATGCAAGTGAACAAATTCAATTAATGTATAATAATTCAACAAAATCACCCATGGATATGTTCGCTCAAGTGTTACACATCGATATAGATAATTCCACCAAAGTTAGTAATATGCTATCCCCATATGAAATTACAGCAAGAATTATGGAGATGTTTTCAAAGATTATTGAGATGTTTATCGAGCAAAAATCCATGACATTTTTTCTCGGTGGTGATAACTTTATGGTTATTTCTAATGCTGTTTCTAAAGAGAAAGTATCCGAAATAATTAATAAAATCCAAGATTCTCAAAATATCAAGCTAAACTGTGGGATAGGCAGAGCTGCTACCGGTAGAAAAGCAGTACAAGCTGCAACAGAGGCCTTGGATACAATCCGAAGTCTTAGAGATAAAGGCATACTTCAACCTGTATATGAAATAATATGGCACTAACTATTAGCAACATTAGTCTATTCATTGGCGAAAATCTTGAATACATTGATAAAGGATATGTAGTAGTCAAAAATGGAATAATAGAAAGTGTTGGCACAGGAGATTATAAGGGAAGGTCCGATGGAGCAATTTACGATGGAGAAGGCATATTAGCAATTCCGGGATTTATTAATGCTCATACACACATTGGTGATTCCTTTGGAAAGGACATTGGAGTTGACTCGACATTTGAGACAAGGATCCATCCGATTTATGGTATCAAAAATAAGATCCTGCGAAAGAGCGAAAGAAAGCATTTAGTCAATTTCATGAGAAGTTCTGCAATGTCTATGATGAGAAATGGCATAGTTGCATTTGCAGATTTTAGGGAGGGCGGACTTGAAGGAATAGATCAAATTAAAGAAGCAATATCAGGATTATCTATAAAAGGTATTGTGTTGGGCAGACCAGAATTTTACCACGACATATCGAAAGATTTTGTCAAAAATCCAAAATTGCCACCAGGTGTAATAGAACTTATTTTTCAGATTGCCAACGCAGCTGATGGATTAGGCTTAAGTGGAGCTAATGAGAACACAGATAATTCATTGAATGAGTATGGAAAAGTAATCCATGAAAATTCTTTGAAAAAAAAATTTTTGATAAGTATTCATGCTGCTGAATCACTTGAAACAACAAAGAAATCAATTACCGTGACAGGGAAAAGCGAGGTTCAAAGAATAGTATCAAAGCTCTTGCCAAATTTTGTTGTACATTTAACACATGCATCTGATGTTGATATTGAACTTGTTGCAAGAAAAAAAATCGGAATTGTTGTTTGTCCTAGAGCAAACGGCACTCTTGGTGTTGGAATACCAAGAATTTCCAAGATGTTAAGTTCAGGATGTTGTGTTGGTATTGGTACAGACAACATTATGATTAATTCTCCGGACATGTTTCGTGAATTAGATTATGTCTGGAAAGTGTCCAGGACATTCGCGGATAGGCCAATTCCTGCACGAGAGATCCTAAAAATGGCCACAGTCAACGGAGGAAAAATACTCGACATAAATTCTGGAGCCATATTGAGTGGCAAGTCTGCGGATATTATATTTATCGACAAAAACAATTTGGATATTTCACCAATGCATGATCCTCATGTTTCCGTAATACATAGAGCAAATGCAAGCTGTATTCTCAATGTTATGATAAATGGTAAATTTATAGATGGAGATGAATTTGGTTGTATGTAGTCCTAAACGCAGCAATGTCAATAGATGGTAAGATTACTACTAGGAAAAACGATTCGTCAATTTCTTCTAAAATTGATTGGGTACGTGTCCACAAGTTAAGATCCACTGTAGATGGTATCGTGATTGGGATATCAACTGTCTTGAAAGATGATCCTATGTTAAATGTAAGATACTCCAAAACGGTAAAGAATCCCGCAAGAATTATTATTGATTCAAAAGCAAGAATTCCATTAGATTCTAGGATTATGAGGTCATCAAAGAAAATTCAAACATTCGTGGCCGTAACTCATGATGCTTCTTTAAAGAAAATTAAGGAAATAGAAAAGAAAGGCGCCAAAGTATTAGTCATAGGTAGAAAAAAAGTGAACATCATAAATCTATTTCAACATTTAGAAAAGGTAGGTCTCAAAAAGGTACTCGTCGAGGGAGGAGGAGAAATTAACTGGTCTGTCTTGAAATTGGGTCTTGTCAACGAATTAATAGTTACGATTGCGCCGATAGTAATTGGCGGCAGAGATGCAAAGACATTAGTTGAGGGTGAAGGAATATCCTACATCTATAATGCAATTAGAATGAAGCTGGTAAAATCAATAATACAAGACAAAAAAGAGATTGTTTTAATTTATAAGCTACGATGATATTTCATCTTTGGAGCTAATATCCAATAGAATCTGTTCTATCTTGTATCTTAAAGCATCTTTAACCTTTTCGTTGTTTACCATATTTAGGGGATTTTTGCAGTTTGGACATTTGAAGAATAATTCCATTGCGTAATCGAATTTTATTCTTGGACAATTTGTACTCCCACAATGGTAAAATTCCGAGGATTCTTCATATTCCAATCGTTTCTGAAGCCTATCCAGAATCTTTTTTTTCTGATTTTCTATAAAGTTTTCCGCTTGATCTCTTTTTGCTCTCCACCGATATACAAACCATCCTTTTTTTTCGTCCTTGACTCGAATACCAGTAATTAGTGCTTTACCAAACATGTCATACAACACCTTTCTTATTATATTAATTCGCATTCCCGTAGCTCCGGCTATTTCTTCATCAGTAGCATCTTCTGTATTCAGTAGGGCCCTTGCAACTTTATGATATTCTTCCCCGCCTATCAGACTGGCTATCTTGACAAATGGATCTTCATTTTCGGTTGAGTGCATTCACATTATAATACGTCTTTTTTAGTTATATATTTACCGTCAATTCGCGGAAGACCATAATTTTGATAAACATTTGAAATGGTTTCAAGTTCTAAATTGCCTAATCATAGCAAATGAAAACTATCCTATAGTAGGATATGTTATTGCAAATGGTATAAAAATGGTATTTCATGTGATAAATAAATGCTCAAATGCCTAGAATAATCGCAATTTATTCGAACATTTAATTCAATTTATACTAGTCATATATTATTACTTATCATAATATAGAATATTTACTACATGGTGGGCTCTTTAATTACTTTGAGGCCACCATCTTCTGTAATCTCTATACCCATTATGGCTAGAATTCTTTTGGCGTCAGTCTCCCTTTCTCTCCCTATAATGTTCCTCGCCATTTTTAGCCTATATCTTGGTATCCAATGCTGTCCTATCTTATATTTACCACGAAGATCAACCGGAACAACTTTCAAAACCGAAACTTCCCTAACTGATCCCATGTTTGAAGAGAGAGGTTCATAGCCTCCCTCTTTTTGGTATTTCTTCATCAATGCATTCAAAGCAATTGCCTTTTCATCGGTATTTTGAACAACAGATGCCGTTCCTTTGATAACAACGCTAATGTAAAGTGTATCAGCCTGTGAAGCGTCGGTAGGATGAAAATAATACGATGGCAAGAAACAAACATAAGAATCAACCTCAAATCCGACCTTTGAGTTTCTTTTGATGTTTTGAATTTTTTCTCCGATTGGGTAAGAGTGCATGTATATTGAACCAAAATTTTTAGTATCTGACTGAGTATCAATCTGATTATTCTTAACATAGGCAAAATTCATTGGTATTATCTGCGGATAACCATTTTCATCAATAGACGCAACTCTGCCAACTTTTTCTTCATTGAGAAAGTTAATGATATTAGAGAAAGATTTTATTTCTAACTTTGGTATAAGCTGCATATAAAGATCTGGTGTGCAGTAGTATAATTAAATTACTAAATTTATTTTTCCTTATTTCAGTGACGCAACAAGTTATGCGAAAATTTTTAAATTGTCGACCTTAACCATAAGTATGAAAGGTAATAAAACGGCACTGGTTACCGGATGTTCTTCTGGAATTGGATATGCTACTTGCCTCTTACTGGCTCGTAACAACTTTAAGACATACGGTTCTGTGAGAGATTTGTCGAAAGCTAAAAAAATTCAAGAGGTGATAGACAAAGAAAAACTCCCTCTGAAAATAATACCTCTTGACGTAAACGATCCAGAGTCTATTAGTAAAGCTATTCGAGACATTCTTTACGATTCGGGAAAAATCGACGTTCTAATCAATAACGCAGGTTATGGTATGTTTGGTCCGATTGAAGATATTATAATTGAGGATGTAAAGCTACAATTTGAGACCAACTTTTTCGGAGTAGTCAGGCTTATTAAGGCAATAGTTCCTATAATGAGGAAACAAGGATATGGAACCATTGTTAACATTAGTTCAATGGTGGGGAGATTTGGAGTTCCCCTTAACGCTGCATATGTGTCTAGTAAATTTGCAATAGAAGGTCTATCTGAATCTATTTCATATGAATTAGCGGAATTTGGAATAAAGGTTATAGTAGTTGAACCTGGAGTTGTAAAAACTAATTTTTTTCAGAATCTAAAGATCAAGGGAATTGATACCAATTCGCCATATTATGAATTAATGAAAAAGAGAGTTTCATTCCTAAAAACTGCAATGAAAAATAGCCCTACTTCTAGCAGTCAAGTAGCAAATACCATACTACATGCATTGAATTCTAAGCATCCTGATTTTAGATATGTGATTGGAATGGACGCTAAAAATTCTATTCAAAAGAAAGAGTTTCTATCCGATAGAAAATTCATGAAATGGGTAAGTGATGGTATATTTCAGGCAAAGCCCTTTTCAAGAAAATGACTCCATGTCATTGAGCCTTATCAAAATGTTTACGTACTCCAACAATCACGGGATCAAGATACCTTGAAAATGAAATTGACAAAAGCGAAATTCCAACACCAAGCAATATACCTCCTACGACATCAAACAAAAAATGATCACCTACGTAAATTCTTGAAATACATACCAGTGCTGCTTCAGCTGCCAGTATTAACGAAAATAAGAGCTCCTTTTCCTTTCTGAACAATATTAACAAAATCGCCGCACCGGCACTAACGATAGAAGCATGACCCGAAGGATACGCAAAATCATTCTTTGGAAGAATACCAAGTTCCTGGACTTCGATAGATGGACGAGGTCTTTCAAAAAAATACTTGAATAATGTGTTAAGAGGCATAATTATCAAAAAAGAAATTACAATGATTAAAGCAATTTTTTTCCCTTTCCACCCCGTAAAAATACTCATAAACACGATTACAGCTGCCCAAACTATTTCTCTTCCATATGTTGACAACATTATCATAAAGTGGTCTATTAGATTGGAATGAGAATTATAGATAAAAGATGACATTGCTTCATCAAATTCAATAACATCCTGGTTTTGATATCCTAGTTTAGGTGAAAGCATTACACCCAATATTATGAATGCAGCAATGCATATGATAGACGTAAAAATATATTTCAACATAACATCATGAGATTAGATACAATATATTTCATTTTAGGATCAAATATCTGATAATAAACTTACTTTTTCCAGACGATTCCGTACGTAGGTGTAGGAGATTATGGCGGAGATTTATGTCAGTGTGTTCGGTATTAAACTTGATTTTTATTGATAATGATCAAAAGCCTTTTGTTTTTTCTTCATTTGTTTTATTAGAAAAATATATGATTTCGAAATATGTGATTTCGAAATATGTGATTTCGAACTTTGATTCAATATATGTGCGATATGTGGATAACTATATGGATTCCATCGTAAGGTTTTTCTTCAAATATTCTTATAGAATATGGCGTTACTCTTTGGGTTAGCCCACTTTAGTGTAGCCTGTTACCAAGAGTGTTTTTGCTATCATCGTATCAAGAGCTACTTGTCAAAAGGTTAAAATCCTTAATGATTCATTTCAAGTTAATGCAAAAGTGCAGTAGATGCAATAATGATGCGAGGGTTACATATACTTGTGATCATACCAATAATCTCGAGATGTGTCCAGAATGTTATCAGCAGATCCATTGGGAAATGACTTGAACAATTTATGTGTCATATTCTTGGATTCTCATATTGTTAACTAAATTTAATGGTTCAGAATTATCTCTTGTTTATTATGGCCAGAAAGAATAATACAAGGATAGAGAGTGCCATTGAAGGTAACATAATATCGGTAAATGGATTGTCAATTGCTATGCTATGTTCTAGGTATTCGTAAAATAGGAAGATACCAAAAAGAAGAAATGCTATAATAGCATAAATAAGTTTTCTTAAATGTGTGTTTCTATAGGCAGAAATAGACAGAGCTATTAGTATAGCAGCAAAGATGGTTCCGACAATATACAGTATATTTTCTACTATCTCAAATAATCCATTTTCAAGAACTAAAGATTCCAAATTACTCACTATAGCTAGTTATTTTCTTCGGCTTCGGATAAAGACAGGAACATTTCAACCAGTCTACTGCTCCATTTACTCCAAAGATTGGGATTGTGTTTCTTCAACAGTTCTACTATGTATCTAGAATCGATTGAATTATCACGGAGCTTATATCTCTTGAACTTTCCTTCCCTGACTTCGTCTATTAGATTTAAATCAATCAAACGCCTTACGTGCCAGTTTATTGAAGGTGCCGAGATACCCAATTTTTTAACAATATCCGTTTGTGTGGGATATCCTTGGTCAACAATAAACAGAATTATTTCTCGCGGAGTTTCTTGGTTTAACACTTGAAGTAGGGTCTTCTCATGCTCTTGAAAAGCACCGGATTGAAAATGTAACTTATAAAGACCTTGCCTCGTTGACGTAATCTTGCCACCTTTCTGAAGCTGATAAGAGTGATATTGAACTGAGCCCATCGATAAATCCAGCTCATTTCTAATCTGACGTAGATAACAACCAGGATTTGTTTGGATAAATCGAAATATCCTTTCTTTGTTTGAATTTGATTCCTTTTTTCGCATACCTGCCCGGACTCTCCCTGAATAGTCATCATCAAGTCATTCGGACTATTAATTGATTCCATTTTGTCACTCTTGTCCTATTTTAATAGTACAATTCTCTAACTATCATCGATGCTTCTTATTTCAAAGTATTAACTCGACTAAGATACCAGTTTATTCTCTTTTCCAAGAACTCTAACTGAGATTCATTAATTTTTCCCTTGCGGTGTAAAAAATTCAAATCCCTTTGGATTTGTTCTAATTGTTTTATACATTCTTCTTTGTTGTTTTTCGACAACATTTCATATGTATAGTCTATATTTGTTAGATTTCTCTTAAAGGACAATCGAGATTTCTGTCTGTAGAACCAACCCCCGATTGTTGATACGAGTCCTATTATCACAGAAGTTAGTACAATAAACGTTTCAGTCAGAATTGCTCCTTTGAAATTGGCAGTAATAGTTTCATAGCCAGTAACGTTAAAAATTACGGGGTTTTCATTTGTATTATTTGTTACAGACCAATGTCCAAAATCATATCCCCTGTCAGGTATTGCTTCACACTTGACAGTCGAATTGATAGGCAATGTCGTAGACTCACCAGCTCCTAGAATGATATCATTACATTTTACATTTCCCGAATTCTCAGGTTTAATATCAATAAATATTTTAGCAATAATTTTGTCAGTCTTTCCATCGATTGTCATTATTCCATTTGTCCTAGTATTAGTTAGATAAGTGAAATTCGTAACTGGATCTATTGCCAGTTTACTCGCTATCAGTGGGAACGTTACTTTTAGGGGGATATTAATGAAAGGATTATTAACTCCTGATGCAATAATTGCCGGCTCCAAAGAAATGTTTTCAATCACCTTATTCGTCTCTCCATTAATAACGCTAACAGAATTATCCTCCAGATTATTAACATAAATCTTGTTTGTTCGTGGATTAACTGCAATTCCGACTGGGTTGTCTTTTACCTTTATATTGGTTTCTAGTTTGCTGGATGTTCCATTTATAACACTTACAGATTGATTCAAGAAATTTGACACATATATCGTATTGGTTTGAGTATTGATAGCTAGTGCAGAAGGTTTTGAACCAACTGGTATAGTTGATACTAGTGTATTGTTATTTCCATCTAGAACTAAAACACTATTCTTGCCTAAATCTGAAATGTATACCTTGTTTGTATGTGGATTCACAATGATATCATATGGTGATAAAGCATATTTCAACGATTCTTTTACCTTATTTTCAATTGGATCTATTTTACTAATAGTTTTTGAGTCCAAGTTTGCTACGTAAATCCAGTTTGTAGCTAAATTAATGCCTAACCCTACAGGAGAATTTCCCACAGGTATCTCAGTAAGTTCTTTATTCGTAAAACCGTCGATTACGGAAATTGTGTTAGATTCTCTGTTGGAAGCATATATTCTGTTGGAGAACGGATTTATCTCTACATCATATGGAGAATTGCCCACATCGATATTTGCTTCTACCTTGGATTTCTCGGTGTCGATTACTGATATCGTATTCGAAAATTGATTGGCAACATAGAGTTTGTTTGTTATTGGATTAATATCAATTCCCACAGGAAAACTTCCCGAAGGGATTATAGGATCGGATTTTAGTGATATTACATTCTGATCATCATCCTCCTCTTGTGCATAGATGACAATTACGAAAATACTAAACAGGAATACAATAGATAGTAAAAAATAAAAAAACTTTGGCAAATATTTCAAATAAGCAATTTAGGTTTAATGGATATAAAAAGTAACTACTAGGTATTATCTAGATTTAGCAACATTTAGTTCCTATTGACTCTTTACGACTCAGATTTTGGCTTAAAACGAAGTATGATTCTAAAAATAATACCCAGAATTAATATGATAACACCTGCGATAATGAACATAGAACCATTTAATGTCCACGATGGATTATTGTACATAAATGAGCTTGGAGGACCCAACATTGATTTAGATTGTGCCGTAAAAATTAGACCTGCTATAATAAGTGCGATTCCAATAATCTCAACAATTATTTTCATGCTCTACCAGATACATATTTAGGACTTGAATATGTATACGTTATCTATTTTCTTAGTAACCTAGTAGGCGTCATAAAAGACGCAAAATTGGCAAACTAAAATTTCTAATTTGTAACGATTAGACAGAATTGTCAGTACTATGAATATTAGATGGCTAAGTTTTAATACCCATAAGGTCTGCGTCATGGGTGCATGTGCTAGAGCTTGATAAAATATAAACTTAGCAACTCAAATTTAATTATTGGATACCTCTCGGCAATTGTCGCTGCTTTGCTATTTGGTTCCGTCTCTACCCTAGCAAAACCTATACTGTCAGAAATAGATCCTATTATCCTTTCATCAATCATTTATCTTATCGCTGGAGCATTTTTTACTCCTAGCGCCCTAAGAACACATTCAAAAATTACAGCTAAATATTACGCTCTTATTCTAATAAGCGCGGTAGCCGGTGCAGCTATAGCACCTATAATTTTCTTTATTGGGTTAAGTCAAAGTACAGCAGCAGACACGTCACTACTTGCAAATGGAGAAACTGTTTTTTCCATTTTATTTGCATTGCTTATTTTTAGAGAAAGATTGAGACCTCTAGGATATATTTCAGTTATATTGATACTGATTGGAGTATTTTTAGTAACTACAAATCTTGATTTTAATAGTCCATTATTTAGAATGAATATAGGCAATGTGTTGGTTATCTTAGCAACAATGATTTGGGGATTCGACAACAATATTTGTAAGATCATAGCTCGGCAAATAGACGTGTCAAAACTTATTCAGTTAAAGGCCCTTATAGGAGGGTTGATACTAATAGGAACGGTGTTCATATTAGGAATTCCTTTCAAGATTCAAAGTGAACAATTACTGCCTATTGTCATTTTAGCTGTCTTTGGATTTGCTATATCACTATATCTATATTTACATAGCATAAAGAGAATTGGAGTAGTTAAGGCTTCATCTTTGTTATCTCTATCCGCCGTATTTGGATTGGTTTTTGCAATCATATTTCTTCATGAAATCATTGGTGTCAGTCAGATCATTGCTATTACGATTATGATATTCGGAATTCATTTAATGTACTCCTACGAAAAGAAAGATCAAATGATCCTCAAGTGAAATTTTGCAAAGTTATTCTGGTTATAGATACTGACTGGTCATTGCAATACTCAGGCGACTAGGTAAAAAATCATAACATAACTTACATTACTGTCTTGTTTTTATGGAACTCTGTTTAACGGGATGCTGAGTAAAAAAAATGTTTCTACTGTGCCGATTAGAAAAAATGAATGAGAATATGGGTATTATTTTCATTTTTGGGTGTGTTATTTTAACACTTAATAATATCGCAATCCTAGGATAGTATAATCTTGTTCCAAGAAATAAAATCAAAGAGTCTAACCGTTGATGATATCGTACCTAAATGGGCAAATAAAATTAGTGTAGTATGGCAAACGGGATTTCCATTTCCATTGTCATTGAGATGGTGGAGGTGGTATTTTTCACTTGACAGTCCTGCAAAATGCATTATAGGTGAAGCTCATGGTTATTCATCCCAATATGAAAATGAATGTAATATATGTGACAGTATCGGCTGGGACTTTGGACACTCTTTTCTTATGAGGTCAAGGAAAGATTTCTTGGCCAATGTTGAAAAGTTTGTGGCGCACTGGAATGAAAAACACATCTGACAAAGATAAAAGCAAATTTGACGAGCTCAAAGATTCTGGGAAAATTGAGAATTACAATATTATAGATGATGTTCATTTTTTGATAATAAATCATTACTATTATTGGTAACTAGGAATCCATTGATATGAATCAATATTACAGAATCACGCTTATAATTTCAATGTATGCGTTTTTGACAATTATTTTAATTAACGTTAGCAATAGATCCTTTGGTATAGAACAACAAGAATTGGAGATTCCCCAAGCTAAATCAGTTTACGACACAGAAACTATGCATTTGCCAAGGTCTGTTGGTTATTTCATAATTCTTGTTGCAAATGAAGCTCATGAAGATTGGTCCAATGAAAAACATAAACTGCTTACAGATCATAATCCGTACTTTGTACCATCGCACATATTAATTCCAAAAGGAACCGCCATTGTATTTCTTAATGCGGATGCACCATGGAATACGCCACATCCTCATACTATCAATATTAAAGATAGCTCGGGAAAGGTGATTCATACTACTGGAAAGATGGAGTATGCTAATTCATCTTATTCAAAAGTATTGCCTGTAGGCACTTATTCTATAACAGACACGGAATATGAGTGGATGAAAGGGACAATTACTGTATCAGATGAAACTTCTACGGGCAAAGAAATAGTAGGAGGATTTTATTCTCCAACTAATCAAGTATCCAATAATTTAGACAATGACGGAAATACGCACCCAGGATGGTTGGGTTATTATGAAAGTGAATTTCCAAAGAATGGTTTCAACATTCTTAGCGAGCACAATTTCAGCTACAACACCTGCTCCTACTGTGAGGGCAAATTCTGGCCCGATAATAAGACTGGTGATCACACGCTAATAATTTTTGGTACCGATCAACCACTTTTGGAAGCTATAGTCAAGCTTCACAAGCTAGTAAAAGACAATGTATACATTTGATCAAATTCTTTTCATTTTATCTTCACAATGATCTTAGGTCGCTTTGAATAAAACTCGTATTTTCTGAAGACCCACTCCCTGCTAGGTACATTCCTGGTTATAAAATAAATCTAGTAATATTATGAAATGGGATGCAAACGAATCTGTGATGAAATAGGTATATTAGGAGCAAAATATAGTGACGGAGTCAAATATTGTAGAAGATGTTCGGTATATTTTTTTCATGATGGATCATTTTGTCCTTGTTGTCATCTTCATCTTAGAACCAAACCAATCAGATCGCGAAAGTAATAGTTGATCCTTTGAGTTTGGCGATTTCTGGAATATTACAGCCCGAGATGATCTAGAAAAAGGTTTTAGGACCAGCAATTGCTACACTATAGTATGAGCGACAATAATCTTGAAACGGCTACTTTTGCCGCCGGTTGTTTCTGGGGTGTGGAAGATGCGTTCATGAAAAAAAAAGGAGTAAAAGTAACAAGTGTTGGATACACTGGAGGAAATTTTTCAGATCCAACATACGAGGATGTGTGTACTGATAAGACTGGACACGCTGAGGCCATACAATTAAAATTTGATCCCAAAGAAGTATCTTATGAGGAACTTTTAGATTTGTTTTGGTCTATCCATAATCCAACCACCAAGAATAGACAAGGCCCTGACATAGGATCTCAATATCGTTCCACTATTTTTTATCATACTGCAGAGCAAGAAAACATTGCTAAAAAATCGAAGCAAGAGCTTAATGATTCAAAATTTCAGAACAAGATAGTTACGGAGATCGTACCGGCAACGACATTTTATCATGCAGAAAATTATCATCAAAAATATTATCAAAAGATTGGCGGGGGTAGTTGTTATAATTGAAAAAAATGTCATACACATTGGACTAATTAAAAGAAGAAAAACCAGTAAAGTGACAATCTATATAAGAAGAGTTTCTTTTATGCAAACTCAAAGCTCTGTTGTAATGTGCAAATTGTCCCCCACACTGTCTATTTGTTTTTGAGGAGGCATCGCAGATCCTTAAATAATTTGTTGAGCAATGGTAAACAACTCCTAAACACCACTGGTGGTTAACTTTGGGAGTGCTGGTTCTTGTTCAGTAGCCAAAACTCCCACCAGTGAATCTAAAAACTTTCAATTGTTCTCATTGTTGTTTTCTATTGTGATATGATGCTAATTTGCTATTGTTTGGCTCTGTTCCCTCATGAACTGGGTGAGATAGTATCTTCCACCAGTCCCTTTTCCCGTGGTTCCAGAATCTTTCCATCCACCAAAAGATTGACGTCCCACCATTGCTCCTGTTGTTGAACTTTTTTTTCTATTTACATAGACAACTCCTGCCTCTATTCCCTGAAGAAATTTCAAAATTTCTTTCTTTTTGTTACTGTAAATTCCTGATGTTAATCCATATTCTGATTCGTTTGTCATTTCGAGTGCCTTATCAAAATTATCGAATTCTGTGATACATAAAATAGGAACAAATAGTTCCTTTTTCAGTAAAGAATGATGCGTTGGGAGTCCATCTACAAGGGTTGGTTCTACATAAAAACCATGTTTAAGATCTTTATTTTTTATCACCGAACCGCCTATCAAAATGTTACCATCTTTTGATGCTAGTTTAGAATACTTCTTGAAACTATTGTATGCGTTTAGATTTATTACTGGCCCCACAAAACTTTCTCTCTGTTTGGGATTTTGAATTCTTAATTTTCTTGTCTTTTCTATCAGTTTTGATAAGAATTTGGATTTAATACTTCTCTGAACATAAACTCGTGAACATGCGCTGCATTTTTGTCCTGAGAATGAGAATGCAGCCTTAGCTACACCTTCTACTGCCATATCCAAATTTGCACTATCCGTCACTATGGTTGCATTTTTCCCGCCCAGCTCCGCAATCACTGGACGAGGTTTTGTTCTGGCTGATTCACTCATTAACCTGTATCCAACCTCCCTTGATCCTGTAAACACAATGCCAGCCACCTCTCTACTTTCAATGATTGCCTTACCTATTTCTACGCCCGAGCCTGGAACAAAATTTACTACGCCATCAGGGAGCCCCGCCTCCATCATAATTTCAACTATCTTATAACCAATTATGGCAGTATCACTAGCCGGTTTTATCACTACAGTGTTACCAGTTATGAGAGCGCCAACGGACATGCCTACCAAAATTGCCGCAGGAAAATTAAAAGGAGCGATTACAGCCCACACCCCGTAAGGCTTCATCACACTTGTGTTTTGCTCATCTGGGATCGTTGATTTCTTCATGATGAATCCTCTGTTTTTTTCTATTTCATCTGAATAATACATTATAAAATCAATCGCTTCATCTATGTCGGCTATTGCCTCGTACCTATTCTTGCCATTTTCAAAAGTAATCCATGCAGATAATTCAAACTTATGTCTCTTCATATTAGACCCAATTCTTCTAAACAACTTTACTCTTTCTTTGTAGTCTACGCTACTCCATTTTTCAAAGGCCTTGCTTGCTGCCTGAATTGCCCTTTTAGCATGCATTGAATTACCTTTCGACATTTGTCCCAAAGTGATTCTTTTGTCTGTTGGAGAAGTTCGAGTCATAGTTTTTGAAGTATAGATTTTTTTACCATTTATAATAACAGGATAGGTCTTTCCAAATTCGGTTGAAACTGAGTTAACTGCCCTCTCGTATAGCCTATGAAATCGATACTCTTGATTATTCTCAAGAAAGTTCTGGAAAGTATCTTCATTTTTGAATCCCATTTTTAAAAATACACACTCATAGCTGAAAAGTTGGTAATAACGACCGTAAATAGAGATGCGGAGTCTAGTGTAATGATGATATGATACTGACTACGATTATCTTTGACTGAAGAATAACAATTTTGAGTAACTAAAGCAATCAAGATTATATGAGAGATCTGGCAAGTAAAAATATATTTCTTTTTCTCTCCCTAATTCTTCTCAAAGAATAATGTAACCATTTTTCACCGTACGGTATGTATTCCAATACAGTATATCCACTTTTAACCAATTGCTGTTTTAGCTCGTCTCTAATTCCTTTTAATAATTGAAACTGTAAGTTCTTCATTTTTTCTGATCCTTTAGATGATAATGAGAGTGCCTCATCAATAAGTTTGGAATCATGAGTAGCAACGGCCAAGATCCCTTCGTATGTAGCCTCTTTCATTACTACTCTCATGAGTCTTGAAAAATTTTGACTTACTTCAGTATTTGATTGATACGCCTCATCAGTTTCACCACTGTATGCCCCCTTTACAATTCTTAGATTCGCAGAGTTTTCCATAAGATGTAGTAGATCACTATAACTCCTTTTAAGATATGATTGAATTGCTACTCCTGTATCTCTATTTGTTCTTAGTACTTCAAGATAAATAGATAACGTATCTTCCACATAGTTAGAATTTTCAATATCTATCCACATGAAAAAGCCATTCTGCTTTGCTTTTTCGGAAATCTTTGTAAAGTTCTCCAAGCATACATCGTATCCAATACTAAGACCAATTTGTGTTGGTTTTACAGAAATGCTACCTCGAACATTACTAGTTTTTAATAAATTGAGTAAAGTAAGATATTCTTTAGTCGATTTATTTATCTCAGATTCTTGTGTGTATCCCTCGCCTAGGTAATTAAGAATCGCGGACATGCCTTTTTGATTGGATTTAACGGCTTCGGATATTGCGTCAGTATTGGAATATCCTGCAATCCATCGCTTAGAGACCTTAAATAATATTCTTTCTAAAAGAATTGGGTCATAATTGTGAGAATTAGATATTTTCCTTTTCAAAATTCCTTCCTCAATGACCCTTGCACTTATATGGTTATTTGATATTTAACCTTATTTTAAAAAATTAGATGGACATTACAATGTTATAAATTAAAGTATCATCATATTACTTTAAGTGCCATGAAAGTTTCAGAATTATGTAGAATGATTGAAGAATCTATTCATGCCGAGAAATATCCTCTAGAAGATCAAGAACAAAAAAATTTTGCAAAGTTAGTCAAGATTACAAATAGATCTGAATCCGATGACTTGAAAAGCAATGATATCAAAATTGAAGTCAGAATTCAAAATTTATTTGTTCTAAATAACTATGTCCCTGATATTGAACATCTGCCCGGAATAATAGAAATGGATATTCTGGATTCATTCAAAATCTTAAGCAGAAGAATTGGTAGAATTTCATCAGATTTGATTACCAATTTATGATTGGCTATTGTACTATCGACAAGTAAGATTTGTTCAAAGCAATCATTTTTCAATCCAAGCTGATAAATTTAGTTATATTCTCCATAGGAATGGGTGGTGGAGTTGTGGAAAGGAACTCGGTATAAATTTGCTCGTATTCAAATGCTCGTGAAAAGAGTTTGTTCGAAATATCATCCTCTGTTATGTTTCCTGATAAAAGATATTCTCTAAAATGTTTGTAACTATCTGTTTCAAAGCTCAACGAATTAACTAAAGCCTCGTGGACGTATTTGTAGTCTTCGGGATAAGTCATAGTCCGTGCAATATTGGTAAGGTTCTCAAATTTGGGAATAAACGTATCAGTGATATAGGCAAGGGTATAGTTATCATACTGATGCATTCTCCATTTTCCAATTTCATCGTGATATGACTTGGTCAAATGTTGGGATTGATGCACTAAGCTATTAAGTGAATCCTTAAAATCTTCAATCGAAGTTTGAGGAAAATCACTTACCTTTGAATACTTATTGATACCTTCAGTAGTATAGATCAAAAAAAAGGAAATTACTGGAATCAGAAATAATAATAGTAACAATAATATCACTAATTGTCTAAATACGGTTCTAAATTGCTCTAACAACCTAATGGAATCCTTATTCCTCCAAATTCGAAACGTTCTTCTCTAATATTGCTTGAATTCTGCCAGCGTACTTTGTTTTATAGTTTGATTTGCAAGAATTGCAACAAAAGAATCGCTCATAGTTTGCAAATTTGAATATCTGCGGAACACCAGCTATGACACCGTGGCAAAAATCACAATTTAGGTTTATCTGCATACCTTTCTTTATATTCTTGAATTGATTTTTACTATTATTCTCCGCTTGTAATTCAAAAAGACTCTTAGCATTTTGAACTTTTGCTAAATCAATGACGGGGATTATCTTTTTGATAAAACCCACATTCACCAGTCTTTCATATCTTGCCTTGACAGTGGGTGTTGTAATTCCAGTCTCGCGCGAAATCTGACGAAAGGATTTTCGTGCATCATCAAATAGCGATTTTAATATAGAGATGTCATATTCGTCCAGTTCTACCGGCAAGTAAATAGAATTCGCCAATCGATATAATAAATTTTACTTTATTATAGTATATACTATATTTTTATATCATTGAAGCGCTATTTACTACGTGGAATCGGTTAGGTTCTTTTTAGAAAGTTGTCGAAGTCAGGAAACCAGAAATTCTTACCAATTATCATTTCAAAAATATATGAAATTTGTAGGGGATGTTCTCTTCTTTGAAAACAATCCCAGAATAATAGAATCTAAAATTATCGAGTTCATCTTATCGCTGAGAAACAAAGGTAAATCACATGGTGCTATTTTAAATTATTTACACGCAATAAAAATCAGACAACTTAACAATAGATCCTTCAGAGAGGTTACAAAGAAAGGTAGAGACGCTACAATTGAAAAATCAAGACTCGATATTCTTGAGTCAAAATTTAAACAAATCGAACATCAAATAAAGATAAAGATATAGAAAAAAATTTCCTTAAAGAATATACACTGAGTAACGGAATAGATTGTTGCGTGGAACTAAAAGCCCAATGAAGGGACAATTACTTAGTACACTGCCACCACTAAAATTGGCAGATGCTAATAATGATCGTGTGTGTGCAAAGATTTTCTGCAAAAGGTAAATTTCAATTAAATTGGGGACAAATAGGAAGTAATAATGGCCAGTTTTGGACTCCTGTTGGTATTTGTGTTGATGGGATAGAGACGAGGTTGATAACGATAAATAAAATAATTTGCCTGTCAATATAGATAGAATATGACCGAAATTCATGAACAAATAGATATGTGGTTAAAAGCCTTTAGTTACAAAGTCCAAACGGAAGACAGGAAAGTAAGCAAATTTCTTCAGAGATATCCCAATATTAGACACTCACTGATAGTTCAAATCCCAAGTTCCCAAATGAGATTCAGGGTGATTTTTGATCACCATTTAGAAAGTTTCAATTTTCAGATGGAAATGGAATTCACAAAAGAAGACAAAAAGTCATTTTTAAATCTCAAACCAAGTCTACGACACAAGTTCTTTGCGGGTATCAAGAAAGTAGTATATCCGTTTGGTCTTAATTTAATAATAAAAAAAGAAAATATTGGTATCATAATAGTAAAGACATTTTTTGTCGAAAATTTGAATAGACAGTATTTCTTTGATTCATTATTTAGTTTCATACATGCATTGGAATTAATTGCTATTGTGTATACAGATTTCAGTAGTTCATTAACACCAATAAACCCGACAGACATGACTTAATCGTATTCGTCAGTGTTGGGTCATCAAAAACGATTTTACTTTTTGTTGCAAAACGCTGAACCAAACCGAACTAAAACAACAAAAAACTAAATTTCCGCCTACTGATAGTAATATTTTAAAGTATGAAGATGTCGATGAAAGGAATTGCGACAACAAACAAGAAATATCTCCGGAAGTATTAATATGGCAACAATAATTAAAATTACGCTCATGGCTTCACTTTCCATAATACTTCTCACTGTCTCAACAACTCCAATGGTGAAACCAATTTTTGTATTCGGGGAAGCAGATGATTCTGTTGAGGTTGCTGCTGCTCAGGTCTATATCTCAGACGGTAAGAACAACAACAATGAAGAGAAGAAAACAGGCTGGTCTGATATTGAATATACTAGTGATGCAAACAATAACACGATGGTGGATTACAAAAACCTCTTTGGCCTGCATATAGGCAAAGTCTATAATCCTAACTTTGTCGATAATGCTGACTGGTTCCTTGATAGCAGCAACTATGAAGACCATGAAGATTACTATCTGATACCGTACAACTACAATTGGCACTTTTATTCTAAGATATCTGCGCCTTGGTATGGTTGTGAAGCTCAGAGTAAGGCGATGCTTGTGACTGCTAAAAAATATAATGAAACAGGGAATTCCAAATACCTAGAATTTTCCAAAAAAGTATTCAACGGCTTAAATTCTCCTGTTCTAAATCATGACGGCTGGCTTTTGGGAGTAGTGGCTGAAAAAAACAATCCTAAAATACTGAACAGTCAGCTGTTTTGTGTTGCGAACCTAATGACTTACTACGAATATACCGGGGACGAGCGAGCGCTGACACTATTCAACAAGGGGGTAGATGTATTGGAGAAAAATATCAACGACCTAACGGGAGATTGTGGAACGTACTACTCTTTCCCTAAGGATAATTTTGTATTGCACCAAGACCATCCTGAATACATAAAGATGTTGGAAAGGTTGTATTCGATGACGGGAAGCAACACGTTGAAAAATACACTGGACAAATGGCAACATGACTATCTGTTTCCTTGTTATTCTGAGCCTGATGAGTAACGATTCCAGTTTCTTACCATTAACTCACTTGGATATTGTAAAAAGGGGAATCGATCTCAACACAGCTCCTATACCGCCTGATTGCACTATGAAGCTTCCTCTAAAATAGAACGTTTAGGTATTCCTACCTTTTTCCTTCAGTTAATACCTAGGTAGACACCTGAGAAATTAAATTAGTCAATTATACTAGAATCGTTATTCTACCCTCCTCCCCTTGTTAGTGATTTAGATATTAAATTGAATACTTGATGATAATAAATTATGGGTCGAACAATTCCTTCGTATACTTTTACACAAATGGTCTATTTATCTAATGTAAGGTGTCGAACGGAGATGAAGGTATAGATGAGGAAAGCAGAGATTGAGATGAAATTAATGACGTTGATGTTACAACGTTCGCTGGAAGTTTAGTTATTAGGTAATGGAGGGCATTATTATTAGCCGGAGGAAAGTCACACCTAATACTCATCAAATTCTCCTCAGCATCAAAATCTATTGTCCTACAACCGGCTCCGTCCTCATCGATTGCGCTGACAAATATGTTATTAGCAGGTCCTGAGATGTCACCATCAATAATGCCAAAAATTTTGGCAGAGCCATCAGGGTTCCATCCGTGTGTGTTTCCTGCGGCATCATCGAGCAAAGTCTTTCTTTTTATAAAGCCCGGTGAAACATCATTACCAGTTATGGCCTTTATGGTAAAAGAACCGGATGATGTCGGCCCGTCTATTACAACATTCTGCGGATTTATTGTTTGTATACTGACGGTTTGACTACCTGCTTCTGTCGCAATTATTCTGCCTACTTCGAGTTTAATATTCGTTCCAGCAGGAACACTAGTAGCACTATTTACCGTATATTTCAAAGTAGAACCGGAGAACGATAATGAACCAGGGCCAATGCCACTCTTTTCTATCAGTCTAAATGAAGCGAGATTAAAACTAGATGGAAAATCTATTTGAATGATTTTGATCGTTCCTGTAGTCTTTGTTGTAAGAAAGATATCATAGGTTGCCCTTTCATTAATTACGTTACTGGCAGGTGAGACGGATACACCTGTTAGTGCAGCAGCCGACACAGGTTTTAAAATATTAAATAAAGAAGAACCGGGTGTCATTGTAAAAACAAGTACCATTAGTGCTAAACTTAATGAAATCTTGAAAACCTTAGAAGAATCCTTCATCTTATTGTTCTAAAACTCCATGTTTTGTACTGTTCAATTATGCCAATTGGTCTCAAGTTAAGCATATATCGATTGTGAATAAAATAAAAGGTACAATCATCGAGTTTAATTTTTAGGACTAATTTCAGTCTACTTTATCGGGTATCGGGTAACCTTTCAAACAAATTATGGCGGTGGGGCCTTGTCTTACCAATCACTCGCTCATCCCACCGGCTTTGTAACTTGTTATTATATTTTTAAAGTTATAGGCTTGGTAAGTTAACCCTTCAATCGAGGTGGGGAAAGGACTTGTCATAAACTCATGAGGCTAAATTCCCACCGGCCTCAATACTTTTAGCTATTTATAATATAAAGTGCATAGCATCAGATTTCGCTGGTGGGAAATTCGGCTCAGTCAGACTACGATTCTTCCCACCAGTTTAATTATTTTATAATTTGTTGATGATAGTAGTGCACTCACGCAAAGGGGTTCCGAAATCATCTTGCGGGTCTGCTCACTCCCCTTCATGACCCACTGGATTCTTAATCAGGTAATCTTTTAATAGTTTAGTCTCTTCTAAAGGGATCCGTTGAAGAGTCTGATGGGTCCTTGACATATTGCTTCTATCTCTCCTTGGACCCATCAGTAATCTTGGATAATTCTAACAGTATTACCCTACTTTTCTAATTTGCCTGTCCTACTGGCCCAGATATTACCTTATAAATTCTGTAAACATGTATTAATGCCCAGCCCCAGTAAATGCCAAAGATTCCCCAATTTAATGGAAAAGGTAAAAAGACGTCTGCGACAAATCTTAGAAACACTCCAATTAAGAAGATAATTATTCCCGGATGGTGAACCCCTAGATATATATGACCTACGCCGGGGACTAAAACGCTAAGAAGCAACGTTATTGTAAGACTTTTTATCAATATTAGTTCAAAGGTGCTGTTACTAATAGCAGTTTCTAGTTCCTTTATTTGATTTAAATTACATACTACTACCTTTTAACAAAAAATAGACAACGATCTGAAACATCACTATTGACCAAATTCGAGGAATGGTAAATAACCAAATAGTTTTAGGTGACCTCCTGCACGGACTCTTGCTTTAATTGTTATAAGTCTTATTGGTCATAGTAATAGAGATCTTCAGAATTGATTATAGTATTAGAGAAGGACAAGATAACTCATGAAATAAGAAATAAGTTACTTAAAAAAGGACTATCATTAATCGGAATGTCGGATAAAGAAATAATATTTAGGAAGTCAACACGTTACTTTGGCTAATAAAATAATTATAAATATAGATAGTATAAACATTAACTGGGATACAACAGATGGCGTCATGTGACTCCTGTAATACTGCCAGTCAAGTACAGTGGTGCGAAAGTTGCAAAAGATTTATGTGCAAAAATTGTGACAATGAAGTTCATTCAGTCAGTCTTCCCTAGTATAATCAATCTCGCCTAGTAGAAAAAGTGACTTTCTCAAGATATCATTGTACCATCATGAGCACAGTAGCATTTTGAGAGTTGTATTAGGGCATCAAAAAGATTTTTTAACACTATTTTTACTCCGGTAATTCATTTAGTAACATATTAATTTCTTCCTGCGTTGGTTCGTCTTCATGTTCAAATTTAGCGTTTACTAATCCACTCGGTACATCAATCCAAATGGAGCTTCCATCATAATTAGTAATATACTGCTTTGGAATATAGTACATGTGAACATTTGCAACACCTTCTCTGACTACAATAAATTCATTACCAACTCTGTCCACATCCCCTATGTCCACGTTGTCAACAGTTCTCACATGCTTATGTATTACATCCTCCCAAGATATTTTTAGGATGTCACCTGTTTTTTCTCCCTTTAGTTCCAAACCAGGCTCCTTTGCCATGAATGGTATCACCTCATGATATGAAGCATATCCCTCCCCTGTACGTTCTGCTTCTTGTATTTCAGATGCTAGCGGAGGATCTTCCCTTTCATATTTTTCTTTGACTTCATCTCCCATTAGCAATACATATAGATCTTTATCACGTTCCTTTATGTGTACTTTAGGAACGAAATACCGCTTGCTACCATCCTTTAACTCTACGTACTCTGGTGTAACACTTTTGATTTTGCCCAAATCTTTACCATCAAACGACTTTACTTTCTTGTCAATCAATCTTTTACCGGAAATTTTTACCTTAGTCAATATGCTACATTTCTGTACGCAATATTGCATTTAACGATTTGACTACTTTGCTTATATCCAATGTTGACCATAATAGTACATGCCTGAAGAAAATATAGCCGGTCCCACCGTTCTGTGGAGTGAACTTAAGAATAAAAAGGTAAAATCTAATGATGGTAAAAAACTTGGTAAAATCAAAAAAATATCCCAGAATCATTTTAGAATAGAGAAAGGATCGGTAGGAAAAAAAAGTTTTTGGGTACCAAAGAATTTGGCAGACGCTTATGACGGTGAGTATATATGGCTAAGTAATAATGAGGAAGAGATTCGTGGGAAATTCTTTTACGGAGAAGAGCCTTCAGTAGATGAGCAGATCGTTTCAAGTGAAGGAATAAAAGTAGTAAAAGAGAGGATGGCCGGAATTCCCACTCAGCCACCAGATCAGTCCGACCGTTATAAAAATGTGCGAGATCTGAAATAGGTAATTTGCTTTTTGTCTTGAATTTTGATGTTGATTGCTGATTATCCTCCTAAGCAATATTCGATTACGATATTTCAATAATAAATGAAAAGTAAAACCAAAATCAGCATAATTTTATTTATTATAATCCTAGTAGTGGGACTCTACCTGGCGTATGAGGCTAATCGTGCCGCAAACCAATTGAACCGAAAGGTGAGAGAAGTGCTAACAGCAAAAATAAATTTATTTTATATAGTAACCTCATCATAAGCTCTTAGATTTCAGATGTCAATGAACTTTATTCCTGGTGCGTGTCATTCAGACGTTCCTGCAAATAAAACCTAATACAAGATAATATTGAATTTGTTTCTATGAATAGGATTATCATCTCTGTTATTAAGCAATGTAGTGCATACTAATATTACAATGTCAGATTCCGAAATTAAAGAAGAAACAGAGGTTGAGGTTGAAGAAGCCAAGTCCGACGTCGAAGAAGGATTGGAAGATGTAGGAGAAGGATTGGAAGATGCAAGCGACAAGGTTCAAGCCGGTGCAAAAGCAGTTGCAAAGAAAGTAGCAGATCCTGATAAGGATTTAGATAACGAGTACCAAAAAGAAAAGATAAAGGAAAAAATGGACTAGAATTAGTCCATAGTCAATTTTTCAGGATCATCATGTTCTTGCTTATATGAAAATCTGCTCTTACGCTTCTTACCTTTTCTTCTTTTAGTTGTTCTACGGAGAAAAGTGTATTTGTAATATTTAATACCCACCCCATGATTGATAATTCTGTGTCTGGATTGGAGTTATGTCCTAAATGCAAAAAGGGTCATCTATATCCTGTGGTAACCGCTAGCGCTAGTGCAGAACCAAAAGGACAATTTAAAGAAACTGGGGGAATTAGAGACTACGAATGCGATATTTGTGGTCATAAGCAAAAAGCAGCAAAACAGAGGCAATTTGTGGACGCAAAAGATAAAGTAAGTGCCTTCGTAAAGAAGACTAAAAAACCAAAACCAAAACCAAAACCAAAACCAAAACCAAAACCAAAACCAAAACCAAAACCAAAACCAAAACCAAAACCAAAACCAAAACCAAAACCAAAACCAAAAACAAAGAGAAAAAGGGGATAAATAAATAAAGTTTACATAAAGAAAAAACTAGTTATGATGACTTGTTAGAAGCTCTTCGGCTATCACTAAAAGGTTATAACATTACATAATAGGTTAAATGTAAAATCGTTTATCAAAAGATGCAATCAGAGAGGACTTATCCATCTGCATTTAATATATTTTCACAGAACATTCCAGTCTCTTTATCACCTGAATAAAAAGAAGAAACTCCATATATTCATCACCCGTTTTGCAGCATTAACGTAAATGTCCCGATATCGCAGCAGAAATTTAAAAGCGAAAACATAAACATATCGCTAGTGATAATGCAATTTGCAGAAGTCAAACCGAGAGATTATTTTTTAATCTTAGAACTCAAATTTCTAATTATTACAATACAGTATATGCAACACTATTTTTTACATTTGTAAAGTTCTATTGTTATATTTGATACGGTTTTATCATTATTGTATGGCAAAAGACCCTGTATGTGGTATGTTTGTGGAAGAAAAACCCGATTCGATCAGGCATACAATGAATGGTAAGAAATATTTCTTTTGCAGCAGCCAATGCCTAAACGAATTTAGAGAACCAGAAAAAGAGCTGAAAAAATTGAATATCCAAGTAGTTTTAAGTGTGGCACTGACGATTCCTATTATTCTTCTAAGTCTGCCTCACATGCTGCCAGCACAGTTCGGTCATTTCCTCCCGATAGACTTGATGCGTAACTCGAGCTACATTATGCTTGTATTAGCCACTCCCTTACAATTTTGGATTGGATGGAGATTTTATAAAGGATTTTGGGATGGTGTTAAAGCAAAAGCATCAAATATGGATACACTCATAGCAATTGGAACTTCTGCAGCTTATTTATACAGTGCAACAGTAACGATTGCTCCTGAATTCTTCCCATTTAATTCCGTTTATTTTGAGACGGCTGCTGTAATTATTACGTTGATACTTATAGGGCGGTTACTTGAAACAAGAACCAAGGAAAAGGCCTCTCACGCCGTTAGAAGACTCCTTGAATTACAACCTCGCAGCGCAAGCGTATTGCGAGTAATAAAGAGTCCAACCGGACAAGTCCTAGAGGAAGAAGCAAAGGTACCAATTGAAGAGATAAAAGAGAACGATATGTTGATAGTTAGACCTGGAGAGAGCATTCCCACAGATGGAATAATAATAGAAGGAGCTTCAACATTAGATGAATCAACAGTAACCGGCGAAAGTATGCCTGTTGACAAAGCAAAAGACGAAGAAGTCATAGGTGCTACTATAAACAAGACAGGTCTGCTGAAAATCAGAGCTACAAAGGTCGGACAGGACACTGTGCTCTCACAGATAATAAATCTAGTCGAAGAAGCTCGAACTGGAAAAGCACAGGTGCAGAGAATGGTTGACCAAGTTGCAAAATATTTCGTTCCTGCAATAGTACTCACTGCTATAGGCGTTGGATTGGGGTGGTACTTTTTAGGTGGTATAGGGTTTACTTACAGCCTTCTGGCTTTTGTTTCGGTGATTATTATCGCGTGCCCTTGTGCACTAGGAATTGCCACGCCCGCCGCATTAATGATGGGTTCCGGAAAAGCCGCCGAGCATGGCATATTATTCAAGGGTGGGGAGTACCTTGAGATTGCAAGTAAAATTCAGACAATAGTATTCGACAAGACTGGAACATTAACTGAAGGAAAGCCATCTGTTACTGATATCTATACCATTCCTGAAACTGGTATCGCAGAAAAGGAGATCCTTAGATTAGCGGCAATTGCGGAGGCAGGCTCAGAACATCCATTAGGGCAGGCCATTGTTAGAAAAGGCAAACAAGATAATGCGATTCCAATTCCAGAGATATCCCAGGCAATTTCGGGTCAAGGATTAAAGGCCGTATACCAAGGGCTTGTCATCTTGGTTGGAACTAGAAAACTCATGATTGAAAATAGCATTCCAATTGGTGAGCGTGTCGAATCAAAACTAACAGAGCTGGAAAATTTAGGAAAGACTGCTGTCTTGTTGGCAGCAGATTCAAAACTGTATGGAATTTTGGCTCTTGCTGATACGACAAAGGAAAGTGCAAAAATTGCAGTTGATGATTTAAAGTCAAAGGGCAAGGAAGTTATAATGCTCACTGGAGACAATGAAAGAACAGCCAAGTCAATTGCGTCTCAACTTGGAATCGAAAGAGTCGTGGCTCAGGTTCTACCTCAACAAAAAGAAAAAGTAATTTCAGGATTAAAGTCTGAAGGCAAGACAGTAGCTATGGTAGGAGATGGTATCAATGATGCACCGGCATTAGCTGTAGCAGACTTGGGTATTGCAATAGGTTCGGGTACAGATGTTGCGAAAGAAACTGGAGGAATTATTCTAATAAAAGGTGATGTCAGAGATGTATCTATCGCACTGGAACTAGGGAAGAAGACGGTCACAAAGATAAAGCAGAATTTATTCTGGGCATTTGCGTATAATACAGGATTGATACCTATAGCCGGAGGGGTTTTAGTTCCGTTGCTAGGCGTAGGAATATTTGGATGGTTACCAATGTTGGCTGCACTTGCAATGGCAATGAGTTCGGTGACCGTAGTAGGGAATTCCATACTACTAGGTAGATACAAACCAAAATCTCTACTTACCGCAACTGAGCTCCAAAAAAAACGAAATAATCTTAACAAAGAATTCAAAGGAGAAAATAGTCGATAATTAGAATCTTTGTTGTGGTGTTTGTACAAGTCTTATTTATCGGCGTTTGAATTTATGGATATGACAAAAATTCCAGGCCCGAAAGCTTCAAGAATAGTAAAGGAATTCAAGAAATTATCGTATGACTCTACTTTCACCTACCCACTTGTGATTAAGACCGGTTGTGGATGTAGGATTGAAGATGTGGATGGCAACAAGTTTTTAGATTTTACATCCAATATTGGATCCTGCCCATTGGGATATTCTCATCCTGAAATTTTAGAGGTTATCAAAGATTATTGTAGTACTAAAAATGGAGTTCATAAAATAGCCGGTCAAGATTTTTATTGCGAAGAGCACATTAAAATTGGTAAAAGACTCCTTTCAATAAGCAAGAGGAATTCTAAAGTATTTTTCATAAATAGTGGAGCAGAAGCGGTGGAAAACGCCATAAAGTTAGCCTACAAGAAATTGGGTCCTTTGCCGGGAGTGTCTTGTAAGGGTGATTTTCATGGCAGAACACTCGGTGCATTGAGCTTTACAATGAGTAAAAAAGTACAAAAGACAAACTTTCCACAGTTTCCAGTAAAGAGAATTAAATTTTGTACTGCTGATTCTGATCCTCAAATTAATCAATTGGAAGGTTTGCTAAGAGAACACAAAGTAGCTTTTATTTTGACTGAAACAATACAGGGAGAAGGAGGATTAAATGTGGCAAGTAAATTATTTATCCAGAACTTAAGAAAGTTGGCAAATAAATTTAAAATTCCGCTGATCTTTGACGAGGTCCAAAGTGGAATGGGAAGAACTGGAAAATGGTGGGCCTATCAACATTATGGAGTGGAACCCGACATAATGACTGTTGCAAAAGCCTTGCAAGTAGGAGCCACGGTATACGACAAAGAATATGAACCTGAGGAATCTGGAGTTCTTTCAAGTACATGGGGAGGAGGAGATAGAATTGACATGGCAGTTGGTACAAAGATAATAGAGATTATTGTCAAGGATGGTTTATTATCTAATTCCCAAAGGATTGGCAATATGTTGCTAAAGAATTTTGTTGATATTATTGGTATCAATGGACTCATTGATGTAAGAGGGATTGGCTTAATGATTGGGCTCGAATTTGACACAAAAATGATAAGAGATTACGTTGTAAACCGGTTGTTTAAGAAAGGACTCCTCGTACTTCCAGCCGGAATAAAATCAATTAGAATAATGCCACCAGTAACCATAAATGAGGAGGAAGCTGCGAAAGGTGTTTCTTTAATATGCGATACCATAAACAGGTATCACAAATAGAAAAAGATATAAATAAATCCCAGGCATTCGGCTTACTAGTATGCCTTGAAACTCTCTCCCAATACCTCAGACGCAATTTTGAGTTCTAATACTTCGTTGGCTCCTTCATAGATCATTGTTGCACGAGAATCAAGGAAGTGTTTTGCGACACGTGAGGTTTTCTGGTAACCAAATGATCCAAACACTTGTAGTGATCTAGATGAACAATCAAATGCCATGTTTGTAGCATGAAATTTGGCAATCGTAGTTAGCAGGTCAGCTTCCTTTCTTAATTGCGAGTAAGTACTGTTACTCCGATTTAGTTCTGATTGCCAGCATTCTTGTTCCAATTTGAATTGTTCAACGTAATCATGCAATTTCTGTCTTGCAAATGCGGCTCTATAGGTAAGCCATTTCGAGCTTTCCATACCTATGACAATCTTTGAGATATGTTGTTGAATTAATTGTTTCTTTGCTAGGGGAGATCCATGTTGTGTTCTAGACCTAGCGTGTCTTAAGGTTTCGTTGAGACAGTCTTTCATCACTCCGATTGAACCTGCTGCAACACTTAACCTACCATCTATCAGGGCGCTGAAGGCAATGTTTAGTCCCTGGCCGACATTTGCCAACAAATTCTGCTTTGGTATACGGCAACCCTCGAAATTAATCTCAGCATTCTTAATGGTAAGTAAACCCACTTTGTTTTTCATTTCTTTTTTTCTAATACCAGATGAATCCATGTCTACAATAAATGCAGATATCTTACCTGTTGTCTTATCTCTAGCATATGTTGTAATAATATTTGCTATCGTTCCATTACCAATCCAGTGCTTCTTTCCAGTTAGTAAATAGCAGTCACCTACATCTTCGTATTCACTGATCATTGCTGAAGGATCACTTCCCGCTTGGGGTTCAGTTAAAGCAAAGGCCATGATACTATTACCATTAGTTGTTTCAGGCAAGAATTCCTTTTTTTGCTCTTGATTTGCCCATCCTTGTAGTAACATCTGTCCTATAGAAGTATGTACAGAAAAAAATGTTCTCATAGAATTACCTTCTTCACCGATTCTTTCCAAGGCCTTACAATAAGTTAGAATATCATACCCCAGCCCTCCATATTCCTTTGAAATAGGACAACCAAGCATTCCAATTTTACTAAATTCAGGAACCAACTTTTCGTTTAACTTTTCTTCAATATAGCACGCTTCTTCAAAACTTCTTAGTGCTTTACATACAGTGTCCACCTTTGAAATAAACCCGTCCTGATCATTGGTGGTATTAAAATTCATGCACGACAAATTCGAATATTGAGACACGTTATTCAATTACTATTTTCATATAAAAGGATAGACATCAATTTTGTAAAATAGTGGTCTAATCTAATTTTTTACGGAATTACAAATCATTCTGTAGTTAATAGATCAAATTCCCTTTTAAATATTGATTGCAAGCGTGACGATGGTGGTGATTTGATTCAGGGTGGTGGAGGCATATACAACATATTTGGTCAAGAATGAGACGACTATATCTACGCTGATTCAAGTTCTATCGGCATTTACATTCGGTGAACAGTACAGCTAAAGAGTACAGCTAAAATGACCTGTTGATCCAGGTTAGTTATAAGGCCACCACACTTTAACCTGAATGATTAAGTGTTCTTATCAAGCGAACCAGTTCTTCAAGCTCTTTACTATCCAATCTTTCTATAGAGTCTATTTTCTCTTTTATCATATCTTTTGTGTCTTGGATTATGCCGGTTCCTGCATGCTTTAACCTTCGTTCTACAAGTTTGGATGTAATTAACGCTACTACTGTCCAAAGTATACCGATAGCTGCAAACATCAAGACTCCCGCAATAATCCTTCCCAAGAAGGTGACAGGATAATATTCGCCATAAGCAACGGTTGTCATGGTCTCAACAGCCCACCAAAACGCATCGTACAGATTATGGATACTTGCATCAGGGTTTGGAGATTCAGCGAGATAGATACCAAAGGCTCCAAAAATAATAGTTACTACCGCTGCTGCTGAAAGCACAATTATTTCACTACCTTTTATCATAAGTATTAGGTTGTACAGTCTTATGAGCCTGAAAAGAGCAAGATACCTCATGCTCCCAACCGTACTTTGAATGACTGATGAATTATCGGTCAAGCCATAAACGACCAGAGGTATCATTGCCGGAAATTCGTACCAATGCGTAATGATGAATTTGAGTTTTGTATCCGATGATTTTAATCTTGATGTAAAATCTGCAGCCAGTATAATGCTAACAATCAGATCAAATCCGTACATAGCCCATATCTGGCTAGTATCTAGTGTAAGCAAATATTCAGAAAAAATAATAATTATCGAGGCGACCGTCAAGACCGTAATAGTGACGTTTTTTATTAAGGTCCTTCTTTGATTAGGTGCTGAAGATTTCATATCAAGAGACTAAGACAAAGATGGAAATAATAAAGTTAGGGGATCAGTTATTACTAGAAGTCATATATAATACATACAATATTACACTAGGTGCAATATTTTCCGATATTAACTTAAAAAGTATCACTCAGCGTTATTTGGTATGGGAAAAACTATTTATTTATTCATGACAGCCGGCCTGTTCATATTGCTAGGAACCTTTGTCATGTACGGTGTAGAGTCGCTAGTACCCAATTCAAAAATAAAAACACTCTTGACGCATTATGGTGGTGTGTTGCGACAGTAACTACTGTAGGATATGGCGATATCGTACCCGTAAGAACCATAGGACGAATAGTAGCATTATTTTATAAGTTCTTTGGCATATCTATGATAGCAATCCTATTGTCCGTCATTACCAACACTTTCTATAAGAGAAGATTTGAAAAAGAAGAAAGGGAAAAAAGAGAAGAACAATTGAATTACCTCAAAAATGAATTACTAAAGATACTTTCAGAAATTGAGCAAAAACAGGCAAAATGCATAGACCTTATCAATAACTTGAGATAATTCTGGAACCAAATCTAACATAGGCAATAATTTTTAGTATAATTGTTACTTGGAGTTTACTTATGTTAATAACAATGGTTTTAGATACAAACCTGAAAAATTAGGAAAGATAAATAGTATAGCCTCTTGCCTACTTTTACTTGTTTACTTGTGTAGGCTTTCAGACGCTAGGTGCAGTTCTCTGCCTGTAGCACCTGCTACGATCATTTGAATTCCTGCTATCAATAGTCCTATTGCTACTACAAATCCTGCAAATGCAGCACCAAAGGCAGGAGACACAAGAACCATAATTCCTATAATTATTAACAATGCTCCTACTCCAATAAGAAATGCTTTTCTCCAACCAGATCCCTTTCCTGAGAACCCCTGAACTATACTTGAACCACCTGCAAAAAGAAGTGCAATTCCAATAAAGACCGTTATTATCCATGTAGCAAAACCTGGATATGCGACCACTAGACCTGCGAATATGAGCACAAGTATGCCGAGACCTATTGTTGCCCCTCTACCCGTGACAGGAAGGAATATTCCAGTAATAATCCTTTCAATTCCTACAATAATTAAAATTATGCCAAGTATCCATACTAAAGAAACAAACGTAGCTCCTGGATACGCAAGAGCATAAATTGCTAATATAACAACAATAATACCGAGACCTATTTCTACCGCTCGGACCCAACCTTCAGACTTCGTAGATGTATTCATACATTAAATGGTTAGTAATAATACTATAAATGAGTATACTCCAGAAAATCCGTTATTTCAAATAAATATAATCAAAATAACGATAAAACTCGTCATTAAAACCAATCGGCGAGTAAGATTCGATATAATTGCCATAGTGATGACATACTCTACAAACATTCTTCACAACAGAAACATATCCTTTCAGAGTACAGAAGTTGATCATATCAATTAACTACTAATAAAATGATTGTGTCTATGATTATATAATAAAATGATTGTGTCTATGATTATAACCATTACAACCATAGGTCTGTCATGATTCCTTCGTTTGCAATTTCGGTTCATTCGTTACGACATTTTTGATGAACTCCTTAAGCTGGGCGAGGGTTTGCTCAAAATATTTAATGACGTCCAAAGAAGCTTCTGCCGAAAGTAATGAACCATTCAATGAATAATTTCTTAAATCCTTTAACCTCCAGTACGACCCACCTTGCAGATTTGCGTCCTGTAATTTCTTTGCCAATTCTATTCCCTTGCTCTCGGCTTGCAACCCGCTAATTACCGTAGGTATTTCTACTCTATCACTTTGAATACCGGATAATTGAAACCTATCAATTATTCTAAATAGAAGAGAATCAACGGTTCCAATCATTTGCGAAATCAATGAATCTATTTCTATCTCAGCCTTTACTCGTGCATCCTTCGATAATAGATCGCCGTGTTCCAATTTAATATTTTTTATATTCTTCAAATGTTCTTGGCATGCAAACAGTTTGAAGATTATTCTATCTGACTGTAGAAAAGGTAGATCAGGGGCGGTCATCAGCTATCTCTAAAATACTTCTGCTACTTATGGGTTTCTTGTGTGCATAGGTTCTTAAATCAGGATACCATCTCATTCCCATTTATTAGATAACCCAGTTTTGATGGAAATCATAAAATTAATCGGAATGGGAACAAAATAATTCGTACGGTCTAAGGAAGCAGCCAGGCTAAACTAAAAAAATAATAAATAGCAATCAGCAGAACCCGTATACATGCAGGGTTCAAATCCCGACGTCCGAAGACCTGACAATTGTTTAGTATTTGTTTATTGATAGAATAATATTTTTTATTCCTCCTAGAGGATTAGTCTGTTCCCCAGGGATTATCGATAACAAATCGCCAAGTTCCGTCACGCTGTTGACGTAGAACATGTGCAGACTTAGCGGTCATATGAACCTGCTTGCCATCAGATCCAGTTCCACTGAATGACCATTCGGTAGTTACAAGCGCAAGATCATTTGCCTTAAGTACACTCTTTACCTGAAGATAACGAATTCTATCTACCTGTCAGTAGCTCGTCTTAATAGTGACCTTCTTCCAAATATTCCTGCGATAATAATCTGAATACCGGCTATCAGAAGAGCTATTGCTATGAGAATACCAACGAGGGTAGCACCTATGTTAGGAGATACAAGTATTGCTATCGATAGGCCGATTTCTAATGCGCCCACTCCGATTCTAAAACCTCTAGACCACCCCCTGCGCAGTCTATCTCTCCAACCGTGAATTAACCTAGAGGCACCATTAAATAGCAAAGCAAATGCAAGTATGTATATCAGGAGTGCGGTAGTCCCCTTTGGGTATGCAATGAGAATGGATGATAGTATAATAACTAAAACTCCTAATCCTATACTTACAAAACGAGATTTCTGCTTAACGAACAAACCCAATATTACCTGTTCTATCCCTACTATCAATAGAATTATACTGGCTATCAATACAATTGAAACAGTAGCAAGTTCTGGATTAATCAGAATAAAAATTGATAATATAACTGCAACAGCTCCCAAACCAATTTGTACACCACGAATCCAACCGGGGGATTTTAGTTCTTCCATTTGGAATCATGAGGTCCTAGACACATAAAACTGTTTCCCAAGTCAAAGATCATAATTCTAAAAGGAGATACTGAAATTATTCACGTCACCAATTTTATTAGATGATGGTAGAGACATTTCGGTGAATTAATTTGATATTCTAATATTAAAGAAAAATTTCATGAAGAGGGAGTTCAAATGGCTTTTAAAATTTCATTATATTATAGTTCTACTGAAGTGTTTTCACCAGTGAGATAGTTACGGATAATAGAATATTTGGTACGGCGATTCCAACTATGAGTATATTTATTCAAATACAATAAAGCAAGCATTACATGGACTAGAGAAGGTGTAAACCTTAAACAAACTGTAGAGAATCTTTCGAACACAAAATTTAATTCTTGTTTATTGAACTTATATCATGATGGCCACGAAGGTATTGGATTGCATAGCGATGATGAGAAATCAATAGGAGATAACAGCTCCATAACTTCGGTAAGTATTGGAGCGGAGCGAAAATTCTCGTTTAAGCCCAAAATGTGGTATGTGTTATTGGTGGAGTGATTTCACATGTTTTCATCATAACATAAATAACGATCCGCAGGACAATCAAAAAGAAACCTAAAAATATTTAGATTACTTTTTGGATCCGAGTTGTTAACAATACGATTCCCAGGTCCGAGGACCTGAGTAGTTTGGTTTATTATTAATCATTCCAGGACTATCTTTCTGCCTTTACAAGTGAGTATGCCAACGCTCTTGCTGATACTACCAAAGATATTATGAATTCGACCAAGGTTTACTCATAACTCTGAAATTACTGTCAACCAGTATCAAGCAAATAGGTTATCGGAGTGCGTCATCCCTATCAGCCCTCGCATTAGTAACGATCGTTTTTGGAGCTTTTGGTATCTATCTCGCTGAAATCTCCAAACCCTGATGCAAGTATCCATAATCTGTACGATGCGTTTTGGTGGGCTGTTGAGACCATGACAACCGTTGCTTATGGCGAATATTATCCTGTCACCTTCTTGGGAAGGATTATTGCGGGAGTCTTGATGTTTGCAGCTATCGGTATACTTTGGACAGTAGTCGCATTCAATACGGCCAAACTAGTAGAACAGAGTGAAGCCGTCAAGCTCTGGGATCTAATTTAGTTCATGTAAAAAGCCTTGGGATTTTTTTCCACTGTTAGTGTTCTAGTCAACCTGACCTTCTTTGTGGTTGTAGATTATCAAAATATCCCTCTTACTTCTGAAAGTCGTCCATTTATTTGAAATTTCTGGACTTCAAAATACGTGGATCTAATTTGAGAAATAGCCAGCGCTTTAGGTTTGTGCTCGTTGTTTCAACATGAGATAATCAATGAGTTTCACATTGCCTCATGATATACAATGTAACAACAATGTTTTTGGCCTATTCTAAAAAATTAGGAAAGATAAATAGTATTAGCCTCTTGCCTACTTTTACTTATGTAGGCTTTCAGACCCTAAGTGCAGTTTTCTGCCTGTGGCACCTGCTACGATCATCTGGATTCCTGCTATCAATAGTCCTATTGCTACGATAAATCCTGCAAATTGTGCACCAAAGACAGGAGACACAAGGACCGTGATTCCTATAGCTATTAACAATATACCTACTCCAAAAAGGAAAGCTTTCCTCCACCCAGATTCCTTTCCTGAGAACGCCTCAGCTATACTTGCACCACCGCCAAAGAGAAGTGCAATGCCAAGGAAGACCGTTATCATCCATGTAGCAAATCCTGGAAATGCAATCACAAGACCTGCAAATATGAGCACAAGTATACCGAGACCTATAGAAGCCCCTTTACCCTTGATAGGAAGGAAAATTCCAGCGATAATCTTCTCAATACCTACAATAATTAAAATTATGCCAAGAATATATACTAAGGAAACAAACGTAGCTCCTGGATATGCAAGAGCATAAATTGATAATATAACAACGATAATACCTAGACCTATTTGTGCAAATCTAACCCACGCCGAACTTTTTTCTATAGACAATATTATCTCCTCTAGTCTTTGGATATTTATACTATTCTATAGTAATATTCTATTTTTCTGGAAAAATACTACATACTTATGGAGGTAGAATATGAAAATTCTTAGGTCTTGAGAGTGCCTAGAACATTGAGCGTGTCTTCATAACCATCATTCAGTAGCTTATTAATAGTTCCACAAGAGAAATCAAATGTTTTGTCAGAAATCGTATTTTCATCATTTCTTCTCTCTATTCTTATAATCCTATCTATGTCAAATCTTCCTTCAACGATATCTCTGTATCGTCGGGGCTTTAAGACCTGACCATGGTACTTGGTTTGCTGGTTCAACAATCCTGTGATGACATTATCCTTAACGCCATTGTCTTTTGCAGTCTTAATTAAGTCTCGCACGAGATCTACGTAATCAGATATTAGCAGTAACACTTCTTCTTCTCTCCGACTGCGGTCGGAGAAGGTAATGTCATTATTTCTATTTACAACCCCATCATGATCAGTAGGAATATGTGCTTGTTTTGAAGGATGTACGTTGACTATACATACGGCCAGAGAGGGAACCTTCTCCTTCAGTCCTCTAACTTTGTACCAATACTTCCTGTGGAATAATATAAGTTGCGATAGAGGAGTATTGCTCATCAACCCTCCGTCCCAAAAGGATCGTATCTCCTTCTTGTATTGTTTAGCGGAAGAAGAGCCATGATTCTTACTCATATTACTCCCGTTACTAATTTCGCTTTTCATAACGGCTTTACTTTCGTTAGGATCATAGCTTTCAACTTCTAGTGAAGCATAATCAAAATTTACCGGGTAGGATCCGCTTGCCATAACATGATCCGAGGTGATCCCTTTATCGTATCGGATCACATGCTCAAAACCTATCTCACTATTGTCTTGTGTCCTAATATATCCACCATATTCTGTCTTCCTCGAACCATCTTCCTGAGTGTAACTGTCAAATGTAACTGGCAAACCATCAGCTACGTCAACCGATAACAGTAATAGCCTTGGTTGACTTTTCTCATGGTTAGTTGCTATAGGAAATTTAGCAAATTTTTCCAAAGTTCTCTTTAAGGGCTTATTGCTAAATCGAAACCAAGTGTTATACAAATCAAAAAACTTGAAGTCGAATTTTGGTGCAAGGGGAGAAAATACATTTGGCGCTCCGAGTAAAGCAAATTCCTTTGCTGAATAGTAGCGTCTGATTGCTTCTGATGATCCAGCAAGCCTATTAATACTCTGAAAGTAATCCCACCAGGGCCTAAACCATGGATTAGAATCTACCATCGAGTTCGCAGACAAATATTTCCAGAAATCGATAAGTTTTTCCGCTGAACCTTCGTATGTCCCATTTTCTGTAACGTAGCTTGTCAAGACTGCAGCATTCATAGCACCTATCGATGTACCCGCGATAATATCAAAGGTTGATTTTTTCCCTTTTCCCTCTGTTTCATCCTTCTTAGAAAGAAATTCATAAAGTGCCTTATATGCCCCTGCTTCATAGGCTCCTAGAGATCCTCCTCCCTGAAAAACCAAGGCCCTCTCTTTAACCGGTATCATGTTTTTTCCGTTGCTATTCAATAATATTTTCCACTACTTGTTAGTAACACCTATTCTCTTACGCCGGTTAAATAGGTTCCCGTACATCTGGCAATACCATAATTACTCGAAGCATTTCTTTATTCTTGATTTGTAAACCGCGTCAATTTTCAATTGCCATATATTTTAGTGGTAGAATCAGATAATATTTCGTACTGCAGTCATAAGAAACTTTACCGTATCCTGAAATGATATCTAATGTTTATCCAACAAGTCTTGTTTCAACTTTTAGCATTTTGTTTTATGTTATCTCGAATCTTGCAAATCTTTTGATTTGGCCATATCTCCTGCATGTCCTTCAATTTCTTTTGAAAGTGACCAGCTTAGAGTAATTCGTATTGCAACAACTACTGCAAGTATTATCAGCTCGGTGAATGAGGGGACGAGGATAGTCTTCAATATGTCACTACCTATTTCTAAGTCGAGTGCTAGCAGCAATCCTCTGGCTAATCGTTCTCTTATTGTTCCCCAGTACATTGTTAGGTCCTCTTTCTTCATCTTCAAGTGCTTTAAAAAAGAAACAAATGCTAAAATAGCAGATATTCCTATGACAAGTCCGGCTGCTGCGTCAATTACGAGCGTAATTAAGGTTATGTAATAATCTAAGATCATTACCATCTTATTATTGCTCATATACGGACTTATTTCTAAATCTTTGAATAAAGCGTGGTAAATCTGTATACATTTTCAGAATTTCAGGTTACCTGGGAACCATTTCAGGATATCTTCCAAAAGATGCTAAACCAATAGAAGACACTCCGCTGAGTTATGCGAAAGGATCTCTTAGGAGGTCTCTTAACTTTGAATAATTGCTTTATATTTGGTCAATTAAGACGTACGTATGAATATGGAGATATCCAAAAGTGGCTCAAAATCCTCGTGGTTTTGGGGTTTGCAGATTGCTGTTGGCAGTTTATGTTTACTTCTTTCTGGTGTGATTCTCTTTTATGGCATTGAAACTCCAGCTGGAGCCTACATCTGGCTATTTTTGGCTGGAATTGGCTTAATAACACTTGGAGCAGAGAGGCTGGCTAGTGGATTACTAGCGAAGGGTGTCAAAAGATCATCTCGCTTGCTCAATATAGGTGTAGGTGTGGGTCTCATTATTTATATTGGATCAGGTTTCTTCTATCCGGAATTTGCCACAAAATGGCTTATCATCTTTCTCGGCTTTGGTTTACTAGCTAATGGTGTCATAAGAATAGTCACCGGTTTGAAAAAGAAGGAAGAAGAATCATACGATGTCTCTTCCATTGCGTTAGGATTATTGATTACGTCTTTGGCTATATTGGTCTTGGTATATCCGAAACTTGGCGTAGTGCTTCTTCTTGTCATGACTATTATAGCCCTAGCCGTAAGCGGAATACAAATAATATTAGCAGGACTAAGGGGCAGGCGCAAGGCACTTTCACAAAGACACGGAGCCGAAGCTCTAACAAGAGGGTCTGTGGTAGAACAAGAATCTATTGCAGAAGGTAGAAAAGGAATTTGGAAGAGCGGATCCTGGTTCAGGGATGAAGAGAAAAGATATGTTCTATTTAGAGGAGTGAACTTTGGGTCAAGAAGTAAAATGCCTCCTTATCTTCCAATAGCACCTCTTGACGTTCATGATATATCCAAACTTGATTTGAAGAAGGAAATCGAATCGGTAAAAACAGGATTGGATCTTTTGAAAAACCTTGGGTTTAATATTGTACGTCTCTTAATTTCATGGAAAGCTATAGAACCCCGCCCAAACCCAAACCTAGAAGAGTTACTGCCAGAGGGAAGGAAATATCTTGAATACATGAAGGAAATAATTGACGAGCTGCATGCAAGAAACCTTTACGTAATTTTAGATTTCCATCAGGATATTGCAAATGAAGTATATGGTGGTGATGGGTTCCCTGATTGGGCCATTGTGATTGACGAAGAGCATGAAAAGCCAAAGCCTCCTACCAAGCCTGACAAAAAGTGGCAATTTAAATATATGATTAACAAGTCCCTAAAAGAGACCTTGAAATCATTCTGGGAGAATGATTTGACAAACTTAGATGAGGGTCTTAAAAACTATCCTGTTCGCACGCATTTAGAGAAAACTATTGGGCAGACTGTCAAGTTCTTCAAATCATTAAATGATGGTCTTGGACATCCAGCCATCTTGGCTGTTGAACCCTTTAACGAGCCTCACCCTAGTACTATACCGAAAAAGGAATTTGAAGCCAAGTATCTTATGGACTATTATCGCAACGTAAACTCTGAAATTGAAAAGTTTGACAAGGCGCTCTTTATATTTATTGAACCAAGAGTTGATTGGATTATGCCTGCTGACAGCGGCGGTATGCCCGTGAGTTATGGAGCATCCCCCCTTGATGTCAAGAGCTCATTTAAAATGGACTTTATAAAAAATGTAATGGTAGATAAGAAACTCGTAACTAAGAAATTGGAAACTTACCTGCCAAGTGACCTAGACTCAATTTCTAGATTTGGTAGTAATGGTGTCCTGTCTTTTCATTACTACGATACATTGGCTGTTGCCAGCTCATTTGTAAAAATCCCTGAAAGTCTTTACACTTATAAAATCGAATTTCCCGTGATTTTTAATCAATTATCTCAGGCAGCCACTGAACGTGGACTAATTCCGTTTATAACAGAATTTGGGGCATTCCAAGAGGCAGAGCAGATAAGAGAATATTTGGATCTACAATATAATCAAATAGAAGCCTTTCTTCTTAATGCCACTATATGGAACTACGATCTATACAATACGGAAGATGGCAAGGATAATTGGAATTATGAAAACTATTCACTTCTTGGACCTGACAGAAAACCACGAAATGTAGATGCAGTTGCACGCCCATATCCAATGCGAAGCTCAGCAGAACCTATTCTCATATTTTTTGATATCGATTCAAAATATGCTTCGATTGTTCTAAAGGGGAAAGTCTTCACAGTGGAACCGACGGTCATCTATATTCCTTTTGACATACATTACTCTCCTGAATTTACAGTGTGGTCTACCAGTAATGAATTGAAATGGGATAAGATGAACAATCTTTTATACTGGTATCCTTCAAAGGATCAGGACTATAATCAGTTAGTAATTGGAAAGGGTAAACTTGACAAACTGGAAACTGAATTCCTACCTGGTCAATCAAAAGACTTAGTCGGGAAGACGGTATTCACCAATACTTTCAAATAAATCTAATAAGATAGTGTCATTTCGAATTTTTCCTTACTTATGAGAGTGTTCACTGAAATAAGAGAGCTTACATATCTAAAAAGTAAGATAGGCAAAGATTGCCTGAGTTTGCTAAACTTGACGACGGTGGTCATCCTACGGGAAAACAAGTTATCTGATAATAATGAGGGTCAGACGACTAATTGAATTTAATGAAACTAGAGCCAGGAACTAATTGTCTACGGACTCCAATGTGCTGCTATAGATGTAGCATCAGGACTTGTCAAAAGCAAAAAAGATCGGTATACGAATCAATCGTATTACTATTTTCAGGTTCGTATCAATTTGAATTTGACTATACTCTTAAATACAAAAAGATTTGTTAGTTCTGATGTGTCTTCTGCATCACCAGAAAGTCATCCTGTTACAGAGCAAATATCGTTTAATGCCTGGAAAACTATTCTGATTTTAACTGGTACTATCATTTTGTTTGTCTATCTTAATACTGGGATGGGACCCGCAATTCCGAGTGTAGCCGAAGACTTTGATATTTCTGAAACTTCTGCGTCTTGGGTGATGACTGCGTACATGATATGTGGAGCTGTCATGACGGTGATAATGGGACGGTTATCTGACATTGTTGGAGCCAAGAAAATGCTGATGATGATGATGATATGCTTTTCAGTTGGCACTGTCCTGGCACCTTTTTCTCATAACTATGCAACACTACTTGGGCTCAGGGTACTTCAGGGAGTAGCAATAGCCAGTACCCCGATATCAACTAAATTAATTAGAGACGGTGTTCCAAAAACCAAGTTCCCTATTGGTTTGAGTATATATCTTGCTGGATATTCCTTCGGCTTGGCGTTAGGAGCTGTAATGGGACCGGTAGTAGTTGCTGATGCAGGATGGCAGGGGAACTTTTATTTCTGTGCTCCTATTGCAGTAATTTTGACATTAGTATGTTGGAGGTTCATTCATTCAGATGAAAGTAAAAGGATTTATGAGCATGATCACGTTGACAAAGTACCTCGACCCGATGCCCACAAGGCTAAGAAGCAACGTATGGACTATATGGGTATTGCAACGCTGACTGTGACAATTGTCAGTTTTCTTTTAGCAATAACATTTATTGGATCAATTGCCACCAATTTGACTGCATTTGTAGCGCCCCTTATTATTGGAATTATATCTCTTGTACTTTTTTTAATAGTGGAAAAACGAGTAAAACCGCCGTTGGTCAACTTGAAGTTAGGGTTTAATAAAGCCATTTTAACTGGAAACGTCATAATGTTGATGTATGGTATTTTAGAATATATCGTTATTACAGGTACACCACAGTTAGGAGCTTCGCCTCCGCCATCTGGATTAGGATTAGACCCCCTTCATACTGGATTTTTACAGTTGGCTTTCGGCCTATCATGCATGATCTTTGGGCCGATAATCGGGATAATGGTGGCAAAAAGAAAGGGATATAATTTGAAGTTGTTAGTACCTGGTATAGCAGTTAGTGCCATTTCATTTTTGATTCTTTTGTTTTTCCACTCTGCAGCACCAGGTATTAATACTGGCCTCTTTATTTTTGGTATAGCTAGTGCAATGATACCAAACACGGTCATTGTCACCATCATTGGACTTACACCTACGCAATATACTGGAATCTCCTCGGCTTCTACTAATATGCTTAGAATTATAGGAGGTGCGATAGGTCCGGTGATAACAACTGTAATTATAACATCAGCTACAATTCCTATTACCGTTGATAGTATCGAGAAAAGCTACCCGGATCCCATTACTTGGAATATTCTTTTTGCAATCGGGGCTGCGATGGCAATTGTAAGTGCGATTCTAGCCATCAGAATGAAGCGCCTTGCAACTAAGATGAAGCCTATAACAGCCGAGGAATTAGCCTGAAAGAACAATATTCTTTTCCTCACAGAATTAATTTGCTTATTAACTAGCCAGCTGAACTACAATAATCAGACTTTTGCCTATACTAAAGAGTGCTCTCAGGTTTTGGATAGTGCATGAGTGTGAGGCATTAGAGAAGTCCTCGAGCATCGTTTCTATCAGTCATTTCGTTTAGGCTACTTTCTCTCGTTGGACTTAAATATTGGAATCTAGTGAGAAAGATGTTGCAGAAATTAGAAGAATCTCCCCCTTGGCTCCGAATGTTGCGCATTGTCTTAGGGTCAATTTGTGTTATACTTTCTTTATTCATAATTATTTACATTGGACCTGCTGTTTTCGCTTTCATTGTAATTACTTCTGTGGTATTGCTTGCAATTGGAATCGAACGAGTAGCTATTGGGATAGCACATCAATTATCTACGTCCTTACGCTTCGTTAATATTGGAATTGGATTGTTAATAATTGGATTTTCGATATTTCTAATGCAATTTCCAATATTTACCTTTGGACTGTTGATTTTCCTTGGTGCTATAGCATTATTCCTCAGTGGTGTTTCAAGGATAATTCATGGTATCAGGAGTAATGCTTCACGTCGCTTCAGGGCACTGGGTATAGGCGTAGGAGCCATAAGCATCGCATTTGCTGTTACAATAATGGTAAATCCTGTAAGTGTTGGAGTTCCGTTGTTAGCTATTATAATCTCTATTGCATTTCTGATAATCGGAATCGAAATGATAATAACTGGAATAACTGGGAGATCTAGGGATAGAATAATTAGCTGACTTAGTCTATCTCAAAATATATCTCTCTATACAACAATGCAATATCTCAAACATACTAATGCAGAATAGTTTTCCAATTTCCTTTCATATCTATCTAAAAGTTTTCTGAAGATGATGTGCCTAGAGCTCGTTCTATTTTATTGCCAATATGATCATAGTCTATGAGTTTTCCATCCGGTAATAGAAATTCCCCTTCAATGTTTTTATTCGTATCATATTATTTATTTTATGCCAAATTGCTGTTCCTTTTATAGGATTTCCTTTTTCATTTTTTGCAGGATTGTATTTGATATTGTCGTCTGTAGCCCGCTTTAGCTCTAGTTGGGGCTATTATTTCACTAAGCTTAGTGGCATTGATGTTTATTATGGAACGAAGAGCGTTGAAAATGGGATGCCGTCGACCAAATAAAATGACAAGAGGCCATTATGATATTTTGTATGTGTAAGTACACCAATTAACGTTCGAAGAAAAGGTAAATTAACTGGGTTTTGTGCTAACGCTACTTCAAAATTTTAAACCCGTATGTCACCTATTTGAAGATCTTAAGAATATTCTATAGCCTTGATAAAATTACAGGCTATATAAAAAGAATAGTAGGAGGTATTATTGAGTGCTGTTGTTTCTCAGATC
>Ga0207428_10000367_pt1 | contig 57765 bp, 54 predicted proteins | sample RhiMethybrSRZTD1_FD_187600 | JGI IMG/M metagenome (GOLD analysis project Ga0207428, IMG submission 187600) | Populus rhizosphere microbial communities from Tennessee, USA - Rhizosphere MetaG P. TD hybrid SRZTD1 (SPAdes) (version 3) | ecosystem: Host-associated > Plants > Roots > Rhizosphere >...
CGGCGATGAGGTTGCCGTCGGAGACGAAGCGGCCGCCGCCGCCGCGGGGGCAGAAGCCCAGGTCCTCGAGACAGATCAGCACGGTGATCGTGAAGCTATCGTAGATCGACACGTACTTGATATCGCGCGGCTTCACGCCCGCCTCCTCGAAGGCCATGGGCCCCGAGCGTGCAGCCCCGGTGTAGGTGAGGTCGACCTTGCCGCCCATCTGATGCTTGGGCGCCTCCCCCGCCCCGAGCAGACGGACGCGCGGACGCTTGAGGCCCTTCGCCACCTCCGGCGCCACCACCACGAGGGCGCCGCCGCCGTCGGTGATGACACAGCAGTCCAAACGATGCAGCGGATCGGCGATCATCGGCGAGCCGACCACGTCCTGCACGGTGACGACCTCGCGCAGCAGCGCGTGCGGGTTGTGCTGCGCGTGATGCGAGGCGGCGACCTTGATCCACGCCAGCTGCTCGCTCGTGGTGCCGAACTCGTGCATGTGCCGCTGCGCCGCCATCGCGTACATGTTCACCACCGTCGGCCCGAACGGGTACTCGAACTGCACGTCGGGCGCGGCGGCGCCATAGTTGCGCGGCGCGGTGCCCGTCGCCATGCCCTCCGCGCGCGGGCGACCGGCCAGCGTGATCAGCGCGATGCGGCACTTCCCCGCCGCGATGGCCTCAGCGGCGTGGGCCACGTGGATCACGTAGGAGGACCCACCCGTCTCGGTGCTGTCCATGTGGCGAAGCTTGAGCCCCATGTAATCCGCCATGGAGAGGGGCCCGAGCCCCGGCGCGTCGCCGGCGCAGAAGTAGCCGTCCACGTCGTCCTTGGTGAGCCCCGCGTCGGCGAGGGCGCCCTGCGCCACCTCGGCGTGGAGCTGGGCGAGGGACTTGTCGTCCGCCTTGCGGGTGGGATGCTCGAACGCGCCGGCGATGTAGGCCTTGCCCTTGATGGTCATGAAGGGATTCTACGCGAGCGCGGCCCGCGCGCGCACCACGGGCTCCGAGGCGTCGAAGAGGGCGCGATCGGCGGGATCGAGCTCGCGCGCGGTGGACTCCAGGGCGGACAGCGCGCGCGCCGCGGCGGCGCGGGCCTCGTCGTGCCGGCCGGCCTCGCGCAGGAGGCGCGCGGCGGCCAGGGCCGCGCGCCAGGCCATCGTGCCGGCGTCGAGCTCCGCCGCCAGCGCCTCGACGTCGGCGAGAATCGGCAGCGCGACCGCGGGCCCCTCGAGCGCGGCCAGGGCCTCCGCCTCCACCCGGCGCGCCTCGCCGGCGAACACCCGCATCCAGGGCACGCGCGTCGCGGCATCGCGCGCCATGGCGAGGGCGCCCGCCGCGTCCCCCCTCTGGAGACGCAGGCCCGCGTGGATGCGGAGCGTCTGGACGAGGTAAAAGACAAGATCGCCCGCCTCCTTCACCGACGAGGCGAGGAGCGCGTCGGCCTCATCGAGCCGGCCCAGGGCGATGAGATCCTCGCCGAGGTTCGTGCGCGCTTCGGAACGCCAGACATTGGTGCCGAGCGCCTCCGCGATGTCCCGCATCTCCTCGTGCAGGCGCAGCGCGCCCCTCGCGTCGCCGAGCCCCATGAGGGTCCGGCCGAGCATCGACAGGGCCATCGTGGTCCATTCTCGGTGATCGATCGCGCGCGCGATCGCGAGGGCGGCCTCCGCCTCGCGGCGCGCGAGCGCGTATTGCCCACACGGCAACCCGAGCTGCGCGTGGGCCGCGCGGGCAAATGCCTCGGCTGCGCGCGCCCCGCTGGTGAGGGCGAGATCCACGGCCTGGCGGACGTAGGGCTCACCGGCGCGCCAGCCATCGCGATAGCCGTGGCCGAACGCGAGATTGATGAGCGCGGACGACTCGGTCACGAGATCGTCCATCGCGTGGAGACGCTCCACCGCCTCCCTGGAGAGCCTGACGCCCGTGGCGTAGTCACCGGTGAGCGCCGCCCGCATCCCGAGCATGTCGAGGATGCGCGCCTGGCCGCGCTCGTCGCCCAGCTCTTCGAAGAGCGCCCGCGCGGCTTCCAGCTCGGTGCGGCTCTCCGTGCCCCGCGCCACGTTGAGCAGCATGATGCCCAGCTGGGCACGCGCCTCGGCGAGAGCTCGACGGTCCCCGCTCGCCGCCAGCGCCGTCACTGCGTTGCGCAGCAGGCTGAGCGCCCGCGCGTAGTCGCGATGCCCGCCCCACAGCGCGCCCAGGGCCGCGAGAGCGCGGCCGCGCCCCGCCGCATCCTGCCGGGCCTCGGCGCGGGCGAGGCCGGCCTCGAGATCGGCGCGGGCGCGCTCGAAGTCCCCAAGCAGGGCGTAGACCTGCGCCCGCGCCTCGAGCAGCACGAGGGTGTCCGGCCCCTCGTTTCGGGCCCGCGCGGCAGCGGCGAGCGCCTGGTCGAAGCGGACGAGCGCCTCCTGGTTCGCGAAGGCGTCGCGGGCGGACTCGGCGGCCACGCGCGCGTGCTGGAAGGCCTGGGGCCAGGCCTCCGCCTCCTCGTAATGATAGGCGAGCACGGGCGCGAGCTCGCGGCGGCGCTCGGGATAGAGACGCTCGAGCGCCTCCGCGGCGCGCCGGTGCAGGGCGCGGCGACGCGGCCCCACCAGGGTGGCGCGCGCCACATCCTGGGTGAGCGCATGCTTGAAGACGAACACGGGCTCGCCGCCCTCGCTACGCTCGTAGAGGAACTCGAGGCGAGCCAGCTCGGCCAGAGCGGCCGTAAGTCCAGGGCCACGGGAATCCCCCGTATCCTCCAACGCTTGAAGGAGTCGCAGCGAGAACTCCCGCCCAAGGACCGAACCCGTTTGTAAAACTCGCTTGGGGAGCTCGCCGAGCCGATCGATGCGGGCGGTCAGCACCCCGTGCACGGTGTCCGGGACCTCGAGGCCACCGCCCGCCTGCTCACCGATCACGCGCGCCAGCTCTTCGAGGAAGAACGGATTGCCCTCGGCTTTGTCGAGGATCAGTCGCGCCCGGGGGTCGGTGGCCATGCCGGGCAGCACCTCGCTGACGATGGCCAGGCTCTCCTCCCGGCCGAGCGGCCGCAAGGCGAGCTGGGTCGCGTAAGAGCGATCGAGCCAGGGAGGCCGATAGCCGGGACGATACGTCGCCAGCAGCATCACCGGCACCGCGGCCAGCCGCTCGACCAGCGACGCCACGTAGGCCTCCGAGGTCTGGTCGATCCAGTGCAGATCCTCGATGAACAGCACGAGCGGCGCGCGCCGGCTCGTCTGGATGGTGAGCTCGCGGAGCGCGTCAAACGTGCGCGCCATGATGACCTCGGGGCCGAGGGCCGCGAACGGGTCACCCTCGAGCTTGACCCCGAGGAGATGCAGGAGGTAGGCGTCGCGATCGCCCCCGCCGAGTCCCAGCTCGTCCAGCCGCGCGCGCACCCGCACGGTGATCGCTTCGGGCGTGTCCGCCTCCGCGATGCCGCACGTTGCACGCAGGAGATCGAGCACGGGACCGTAGGGGATCGCGCCGCCGTAGGAGAGGCAGCGGCCCTCGAGCACGGAGATGCCGCGCTCATCGAGCAGCCGCCGCAGCTCGAGCCCCAGGCGCGACTTCCCCGCGCCCGGCTCTCCCACCACGCCCACCGCGTGCCCGCGTCCTGCCACCACCTGGCCGAGCAGGTCGTTGAGTGTCGCCAGCTCGCGCGCCCGGCCGACGAAGCGACTGAGTGGACGCCCCACCGCCCTGTCCAGCGCCGAGCGGCGAGTCCCGCGTCCCGTCAGCTCATGTACGACGAGCGGCTCGCTACGCCCCCGGATGGCCATCGGCCCGCGAGATTCGAGGGTCGCGTAGCCCTCGACGAGCCGCGCGGTGGCGTCGCTGACGAGGATGCGGCCCGGCTCCGCGGCCTGCTGCAGTCGCGCGGCCAGGTGCGTGGTATCGCCCACCGCGGTGTAGTCCATGCGCAGGTTGTCGCCGATGGCGCCGACCACCACGAACCCCGTGTGCAGCCCCATACGGAGCACCAGCGGCACCGCCTCGCCCGAGTCGAGCGCGATGGGGCTCGCGTCGATGGCGCGCCGGATGTCGAGCGCCGCGAGCACGGCGCGGCGCGCGTGGTCCTCGTGGGCAAGCGGCGCGCCGAACAGCGCCATGAAGCCGTCGCCGAGGAACTGATTCACCGTGCCCTCGTAGCGATGGACCGCGGCGAGCGCGGTCTCGAAGAAGCGACTCAGCAGCGCGTGCATGCGATCGGGACCCAGCCGCTCGGCCAGCGCGGTGGAGCTGACGAGGTCGCAGAAGAGCACGGTCACCGGCTTGCGCTCGCCTTCCATGGCCCCGCGCGTGGTGAGGATCTTCTCGGCGAGATGGCGCGGCGTGTAGGACTCCGGCGCGGGCCGTGACTCCACCGCCGACGCGCCCTCGACGGCGCGGCCGCACGCGGGGCAGAAGCGCGCGCCATCCGGCAACTCGGCATTGCAGGCCGCGCAGCGCGCCCCCAGCCGCGCGCCGCACGCCACGCAGAATCGCGCCCCCGGCGGATTTTCCTGCTGACAGCGGGCGCAGCGGGAGCCTGGGGAAGCGGCCATGCGAAGAATTATGGCATTCCTCCCGAGGCGCCGCTCTCATCGGGCGGCCACCCCGAGCCGTGGCCCGCCGACGAGCCCCGCCCGTCCGGCCCGAAACCCATGTGCCGACGCATCGTTACCGCCCCGCGCACCCGGCACGCGGCAGCCCTGGCATAGATCTCGCTTATAGCCCCTCTCATGGCAAGCATGGCCACCCACGGGTCGACGCTGTCGTTCGTCCACACGGGGTCCGGCACGCCGGTGCTCTGTCTTCATAGCTCGGCCGGCTCGAGCGTTCAGTGGAAGCGGCTCGGCGCCGACCTCGAAGGCCGGTATCACGTGCTCGCGCCGGATCTGCATGGCCACGGCGGCACCTCGCCGTGGAGCTTCGCGCGGACGATGCGGCTGGCCGACGAGGTGGCGCTGCTCATGCCGCTGGTGCGCGAGCTGCCGACGCCCATTCACCTGGTCGGCCACTCGTACGGTGGCGCGGTCGCGCTCAAGCTGGCGCTCAGCATGCCCGAGCGCATCCAGAGCCTCACGCTCTTCGAGCCCGTGCTGTTCGCGTTCCTCCGACGGCTGGGCGCGCACGCCGCCTACGCCGAGGTGAGCCAGGTGGCGGAAGCGTGCGTGAGCGCGGTGCAGGATGGTCGTCCCGCGGAAGCCGCGCGCGCCTTCGTGGACTACTGGAACGGCGCCGGCTCGTGGGCGCGGCTGCCGGATCGCCAGCGTGCGATCATCGAGCGCGCGATGCCCGCGGTGGCGCGGCACTGGGACGCCGTCTTCGGCGAGCCCATGTCGCTCGACGAATGCGCAGCCCTGCGCATACCCACGCTACTGCTGGCCGGCGACCGGGGGCCGAGCCCGGTGCGCCGGGTGCTCCAGCTCCTCGCCGGCGTGCTGCCAAGCGCCATCCACGGCGTGATCGCGGGCGCGGGCCACATGGCGCCGGTGACGCATGCCGAGACGGTCAACGCGGCGATCACCGCGCACCTCGCCCGTCATCCGATCGGGGCCGTCGCCGCCGCCTGATCCGGCCGACCCCAGCCGGATCGCCCGACTCGCCCGCTTCAATAGCGCCACGGGCCATGCTAGGCTCCTGCCTGCCATGGCTCGTGTGATCACCGTCGGCGCCGCTCAGCTCGGTCCCATCGCGCGCAGCGAGCGGCGCGGCGACGTGGTCAAGCGGCTCCTCGCCCTCCTCGCCCAGGCCCACGCGCGCGGCTGCGACCTCGTGGTGTTTCCGGAGCTGGCGCTCACCACGTTCTTCCCCCGCTGGTGGATGGAGGATCAGGCGGAGATCGACGCCTTCTTCGAGCGCGAGATGCCGGGGCCGGAGACGCGGCCGCTCTTCGACGAGGCCCGGCGCCTCGGCATGGGCTTCTGCCTGGGCTACGCCGAGCTCGTCGCCGAGGGCGGCCGCACGCGCCGCTTCAATACCTCCATCATCGTGGACCGCGCGGGACAGATCGTCGGCCGCTATCGGAAGATCCATCTCCCCGGCCACGCCGAGCACGAGCCCCAGCGTGCGTTCCAGCACCTCGAGAAGCGTTACTTCGAAGTTGGCAATCTGGGCTTCCCGGTATGGCGCGCGTTCGGCGGCGTGATCGGCATGTGCATCTGCAATGACCGGCGCTGGCCCGAGACGTATCGCGTGATGGGGCTCCAGGGGGTGGAGCTCATCTGCCTCGGCTACAACACGCCCGTGCACAACCCGCCCGCGCCCGAGCACGATCTACTCGGCCCTTTCCACAATCACCTCGTCATGCAGGCGGGCGCGTACCAGAACGCGACGTGGGTGGTCGGGGTGGCCAAGTGCGGACGCGAGGAGGGCTGCGACATGATCGGGCAGAGCGCGGTCATCGCGCCCTCGGGCGAGATCGTGGCGATGTGCTCCACGGTGGGGGACGAGCTGGCGACCGCGCGCTGCGATCTGGAGGCCGCCACCTCGTACAAGGAGACGGTGTTCAATTTTGCCCGCCATCGGCGTCCCGAGCATTATCGGCTGCTCGTGGACCGGACTGGGGCCGAGCCCCCCGCCTAGCAAGTACGCGGAGATTCAGAGAAAATAAACCGGAACCCGGGCGCCCGGATGCCGCATCTCAACCGGTGGAGGCGAGAAACATGACTAACTCGAGCGTGCTGCACCTCGACGACAAGACCTTCGACGAGACCCTCGCGACCACCGAGGGTGTGCTGATGGTGGATTTCTGGGCCGAGTGGTGCGGCCCCTGCCGCGCCGTGAGCCCGGTGCTGGAGGACCTGGCGCGGACGTCGGGCGGCAAGGTGACGCTGGCCAAGGTCAACGTGGACGACCATCCCGCGCTGGCCTCGCGCTTCGGCGTACGATCCATCCCGACCATCCTGTTCGTGAAGGACGGCAAGATCCGGGACCAGGCCATTGGCGCTCTGCCGAAGGCGGCGCTGCAGAAGAAGATCGAGACGCTGGCGTAGAGAACACCGCCCCTCACCAAGCCCTCTCCCCCTCACGGGGGAGAGGGTTTTTTGTTCTAGGGGGTGAACGTGTCCAGCAGCAGACCGCCCAGCGCGGTGAGCAGCACCACCACCCAGGGCGGGAGCATCCACACCGCCAGGAGCGCAAAGGCGAACAGCGCCAGGGCGAAGTCGGCCGGATCTCGCACCGCGCTCGTCCACACCGGGTGATAGAGCGCCGCGACGAGAATGCCCACCACGGCGGCGTTCACCCCGCGCATCGCCGCCTGCGCGCCGGCGTGGCGCCGGAACCCATCCCAGAACGGCAACGCGCCGGTCAGGACCAGCAGCCCGGGCAGGAAGATCGCGATGAGGCAGAGCGCGGCCCCCGGCCAGCCGCCGGCTGGCGCGCTCATCACCGCCCCCAGATACGCGGCAAACGTGAAGAGAGGGCCCGGCATCGCTTGGGCCGCGCCGTAGCCCGCGAGGAAGGCGTCGTGGCCGACCCAGCCCGGCGTCACCACCGCGCTTTCGAGCAGCGGCAGCACGACGTGCCCGCCCCCGAAGACCAGCGCCCCCGCCCGGTAGAACGCCCCGAACACCGCGACCGGCGCGCCCGCGCCCAGCCGCCCCGTGAGGGGCAGCGCGATCAGCAGGAGCACATAGGCCGCCAGACAGGCCCAGCCGAGCGCGCGCGGCACGAGCATCGGCAGCGCGCCTTGCGACGCCGCCGCCGCCCCTCGGCACAGCCACAGGCCCAGCAATCCCCCGAGCGCGATGGCGGTGATCTGTCCCGCCGCGGCGGGCGCAAACGTCACCGTCAGCGCGGCCAGCACGGCGATGCTCGCCCGCTCGCGGTCGGGACAGAGACTCCGCGCCATGCTCCACACGGCCTGAGCGACGACGGCCACCGCCACGAGCTTGAGCCCGTGCAGCGCGCCGCCGGCCGCCGCGCTGTCGAGCCGCCCGGCGAGGCGCGCGAAGAGGGCCAGCGCGATGGCCGAGGGCAGCGTGAAACCCGCCCACGCCGCGAGGCCGCCGAGCAGGCCGCCGCGCGAGAGGCCCACCGCGAAGCCGACCTGGCTCGAAGCGGGCCCGGGCAGGAACTGGCAGAGCGCAACCAGATCCGCGAACGCCGACTCGGTGAGCCACTTGCGCCGCTCCACGAACTCGCGGCGGAAATAACCTAGGTGCGCGATCGGCCCGCCGAACGAGCTCAGGCCGAGGGTCAGGAAGACGCGGAAGATCGCGCCGACGGAGTCGCGCACGGGCGGGCTCGCGCGCCCGTCAGTAGCGGTTGGCGATGGGCAGCTCCTGGGCGGGGAAGAGCGTGATCACCTGCGCGCCCTTCGGCGTCACGATCACCTCCTCCTCGATCCGGGCGGCGGAGATGCCGTCGGTGGCCGGGCAGTACGTCTCGACCGCGAACACCATGCCCGCCTGGAGCTCCATCGGCTCCTGCATCGAGTTCAAGCGCGAGATGATGGGCCGCTCGTGGAGCCCCAGCCCGAGGCCGTGACAGAAGTTCAGGCCGAATGCCGCCATCTCGCTCTCGAAGCCGATGTCCTGCGCCTTGGGAAAGCAGCGGGCGATGCGGTCGGTGCTGACCCCGGGCTTGATCAGGTCAATGGCGCTGTCCATCCAGTCGCGCGCCTTCTTGTAGGCCGACTGCTGGGGCCCGGTGGCGCGGCCCACGCTGAACGTGCGGTAGTAGCACGTGCGGTAGCCCATGAAGGACTGGATGATGTCGAAGAAGGCCTGGTCGCCCGGGCGGATCAGCCGGTCGGTGAAGTTGTGCGGATGCGGCGAGCAGCGCTCCCCGGAGATCGCATTGATCGCCTCCACGCAGTCGGAGCCCATCTCGTAGAGCCGCTTGTTGGCCAGGGCCACGATCTCGTTCTCGCGCACGCCGGGCTTGAGGGCCTCGTAGATGTCCTGGTAGACGCCGTCGCCCATGGCGGCGGCCATGTTGAGGAGGGCCAGCTCGTCCACGTTCTTGATCACCCGCGCCTCCAGCATCACCTGCTGCCCGTCGCGCACCTCGATGCCTTCCCTCTGCAGGGCGAAGAGGAACGGCGGCTCGACCATGTCGATGCCAATCGGCGTGCCCGCCACGCCCTCGCGCACGAGGATCTCCTTGATCTCGCGCGCCGCCTGCTCGAAGAGGCCCGACTTGGGCGACACCGCCCCACGCATCCCCACCATGCCGGCGAGACAGTGGGTGGCATCGAGCCACGGCGAGTAGAGCCGGTGGTGGCGCGCCGCCGAGCCAAAGTCCCACACCCAGGGCTCGCCGCTGCCGGCGAGCAGGCAGTAGCGGATCAGCTTGTCGCGGGCCCACTCTCCGATGACGGTGCTGGAGATGTAGCGGATGTTGTACTGGTCGAACACGAGGAGGGCGCCGAGACCGGAGCGGGCGAGCGCCTGACGCGTGCGCCCCAGGCGGTAGGCGTGCAAGCGCCGGAAGTCCACGCGCTCCTCGAAGTCCACCTGCATGCGACCGGGCGCCTGGATGGGCCGGTCCCAGCGATGCTTGGGGTCGATGGAATCCAGCGTGACGGGACGGGGCTCGACGGCGGGCTTACGGGCCATGAGGCCTCCTCGGCGTGTGCGCGGCTGTGGCCTTGGGGTGTGCGCCTTTTAGGATCTCGGCCCGCATCCTATTATCCTGAGGTCATGGTCCGCTACCACTTCTCGGGCATCGGTGGGGCGGGCATGAATCCCCTCGCGCGGCTCATGCGCGCGCGGGGCCACGACGTCCAGGGCTCCGACCGCGCCTTCGACCAGGGCAAGAGCGCCGATCTCGCCGCACAGCTCCGCGCGCTCGGCATACGCCTTCTGCCTCAGGATGGCTTGGCCGTCGCGCCCGGCCTCGACCGCTTCGTCTACTCCACCGCGGTGGAGGCGGACACGCCCGAGGTGAAGAGGGCGCGCGACCTCGGCATCGAGCGCATCGCGCGGCCGGCGCTGCTCGCGGAGATCGTCAATGCGGGGGGGCCGGGGGTGGCCATCGCGGGCACCAGCGGCAAGAGCACGATCACCGGCATGCTCGGCTGGGTCATGCGTGAAGCGGGGCTCTCGGCCACCGTGCTGGGCGGCGCGGCGCTGGTGGGCGAGGGGGTGAGCGGCTGCTTTCAGGCCGGGCCCGAGGGCGCGCCCGTGGCCGCCGAGGCGTGTGAGTCCGACGGCACGCTCACCGGCTACGCCGCCGGCGTCGGCCTCGTCCACAACATCAGCCGCGACCACGGCGAGGTGGAGGCGCTGCGCCCGCAGTTCGAGGCCTTCGCCCGCCAGTCGCGCCGGCTGCTGGTGAATGCGGCCTCGCCCGAGGCCACCGCGCTGGGGCACGAGTTCCGTGCGCGGACGTACGGCGCGGCGCCGGACGCCGACGCCCGGCTCGAGATCGCGAGCGTAGGCCCGTCACGCGCGCGGGGCGCGCTCCACACGTCGGGGGGCACCCTGACCCTCGACGTCCCGCAGCCCGGCGCCCACAACCTCGAAAACGCGGCGGCGGCGGCGCTGGTCGCGCTCGAGCTCGGCATCGCGCCCTCCGTGGTGGAGCGGGCGATCCGCACCTTTCCCGGCGTGGCCCGCCGCTTCCAGGTCGTCGGCGTCACCCACGGAGGCATCCGGGTGGTAGACGACTACGCGCACAACGGCGAGAAGATCCGCGCGGCGCTGACCACCGCGCAGGCCGGCGCGGCGCGCGTCGTTGCGGTCTTCCAGCCGCACGGCTATGGCCCCGCGCGCTTCCTGCGGCCCGAGCTGCGCGAGATGCTGCCGCGACTCCTGCGGCCGGCCGATCGCTTCTGCTACGCGGAGGTGTTCTACGCGGGCGGGACCGTGACCAAGGACGTGACGAGCGGGATACTGGCGGCGGACCTGCCGGCTGCGCTCCGCTGCGGCTACGCCAGCGACCACGCCGCGGTGGTGCGCTGGGTGGCGGCAGAGGCGCGCCCGGGGGACATCGTGCTGCTGATGGGCGCCCGCGATCCCGACCTGCCTGCCCTCGCCCGGGACGTCTACGCCGCGCTCGCGTAGCGCGCGGGCGCCCTCCTCAGCGGTGGCGCCCCAGCAGCGTCACGAGGGCGCTGATCCCCTCCTCCACGAGGTTCGTGCCCGCGGCGAGGTCATAGCGGAGGTACGGCGCCTCGGTCTCGATCTTGCGGAAGTCGCGTGAGACCACGGCGCGGTCCTGGAGGAGCTGGGCGAGGAGCAACGGGTCGGTCTTGCCCTGCCGCGCGTCCTCACGCTTGGTTTCCTCGCGCCTGAGGTCCGCCACCACCGTCTCCACCTGCTTGGCGTCCAGCATGGACAGCGGCGCGCGGCAGTAGCCGCACGCGGAGCTGGTGGCGAGGTCCACCGGCGCCCCGCACGAGGAGCACGTCACGCTCCGCACGTTGCGCTTGAGGTCCTCGATCTCGAGGGGGCTCAGCGGGCGCACGAAATTCTTCTCGCGGAGGAATTCGAGGAACGTGATGAAGTGCCCGTGCTCGCCGGGGCAGCGCCAGTACGAGAATCGCGTGCTGCGCTGCATGTTCGCGGTGCGCGCGAGGAGCGCGCGGCAGCGGGGACACGCGGGCGCGGTGCCCAGCGGCGCGGGCGCTCGCTTGTTCTCGTGGATCAGGACGAAGAGATCGAGCACTGCGCCGGGCGCCAGCGCGAGGCTCTCCATGCCGTCGAACCAGAACGCCGCGCAGGCCAGGCAGAGGTCGACGTCGACGGGCGCCCCGTAGTTCGCCGCGAACGTTCGCTGCGTCATCTCCCCGCTGCAGCCGGGGCAGGCGAGCGCCACGATGGGCCTCGGCGCGGCGCTAGGCCAGCGCGTTGCCGCACTCCGGGCAGAACTTGCTCGGCCGGTCGAGCCGCGTGCTGCAGCGCGGGCACACTGTGCCGACGGGCGCGGCCGCGCTGGGCGCCGCGGGCCGCTGCATCGCCTGCCCCATGGCCTGGCCCATCGCGATGCCCGCCCCCACGCCCACGCCGGCGCCGGCCGCGCCTCCCGCGTTGGCGGCGGCGGTCGGGATCGAGCGCGCGGTCTGGAACTGCGTGTAGCGCGGCAGGTCGCCCACGATGCCCATGCCGATCCGCTCGTCGAGCCGCTCCTGCAGCTCTTCGGGCAGCGAGATGTTCTGGATCTGGAAGCTCACGAGCGAGAGGCCGAGGGCCTGGAACGCCGGCTGCGCCTTTCCCAGCACCGCGCGCGCGAGCGCTTCCTGATTCGCCGCCATGTCGAGGAAGGGCACCTGGCTGCCGCCGAGGTGGTCGGTGAGGGCCGAGACGAGCGTGTTCCGGAGCTGCCCCTCGATGTCGGTCAGGCCGTAGATGTCGCGCGTGCCGGACAGCTCGCGGAACATCACGCGCGGATCCCCCACGCGGAAGCCGTACACGCCGAAGGCGCGGATGCGCACCGCGCCGAATTCGCGGTCGCGGATGGTCAGCGCGTTCGCGGTGCCCCAGGTCTGACCCAGCCGTTGCCGCACGGAGAAGAAGTACACCTCGCTCTTGAACGGCGACTCGAACTGCTTGTTCCAGTGCCGGAGGTCGGTGAGGACGGGAAGGTTGCGCGTGCGGATGGGATGCGTGCCGGGGCCGAAGAGATCGGCCACCGTGCCCTGGTCCACGAACAGCGCCATCTGGGTGTCGCGCACGATGAGCCGCGCGCCCTGCTGGATCTCGAGGTCGGCGGTGGGAAACCGCCACGCGAGCACGTCGTCCCCGTCCTCCGTCCACTGCAGGACGTCAATGAACTGTTTCTTCACGAAGCTCGCGATGCCCATGGCTCCCTCCCGCGCCGCCAGTGGTCGAAGCGTCCCGGGATGCACAGCAGCAACCGATGTGCCAGCAAAGTCTTGAGGGATTTCGGGCACTTGGCAGGCGCGCCGGGCCCGAGGGTGTCGCGGACTGTAGGGGCGGGCTGCCCCCCGGCGTCAGTGGGCGTCGTGCGGGCCGAGCTCCCCCTCACGGACGAGCCGCAGGCTCCGCGCGCTCGCCTCCAGCGCGCGCCGCGCCTGCGCGAGCGCGAGCAGCGGGAAGTAGTTTCGGTAGAGCGTGTAGCGCAGATAGAACACGCCGGGGAAGCCGGTCCCGGTGGCGAGCGACTCGTCCCACGTGCCGTCGGCCTTCTGCGTGTCGATGAGGTAGCGCACGCCGCGGATCAGCGCGTCGCCGTCGCCCTGACCGGCGGCGACGAGCCCGAGCAGTCCCCACGCGGTCTGCGACGGCGTGCTCGGCGCGGGCACGAACTGTCCCTCACCGTAGCTCGCACAGCTCTCGCCCCAGCCGCCGTCGGTGTTCTGGACCGAGGCGAGCCAGCGGCCGGCCTGGAACATGGCGCGCGAGGCGGTCCGGTCGTGGGCAGCGCGCAGCCCCCGCAGCGCGAGGAACGTGCCGTAGACGTAGTTCACCCCCCACCGCCCGTACCAGGAGCCGTCCTCCTCCTGCGTCTGGAGGAGATAGGCGGCGCCGCGATCGACCGGCTGATCGGTGATGCGCAGCCCGCGGCGGCAGAGTGCCTCCAGCACGCGGCCGGTGATGTCCGGGCAGGTGGGATCGAGCATCGCGTTGTGATCGGCGAACGGCACGCGGTTGAGCAACGCCCAGTTATTGTCCACGTCGAACGCGGCCCAGCCGCCGTCGCTCGACTGCATGTGCGTGAGCCAGGTGAGGGCGCGCCGCTCGCAGCGCTCCTGCGCGGCGGGATCGCTGGCCTTCGCGTGCTGCAGCCCGAGCAGTACCATCGCGGTGTCATCGATGTCCGGGTAGTGCTCGTTGGTGAATTCGAACGCCCACCCCGACGGCTCCGTCTCCGGGCGCTTCACCGACCAGTCGCCGCGTCGTCGGATCTCCTTGGCGATGAGCCAGTCGGCGGCGCGCCGCTGCGCATCGGCGGCCTCGTGGCCCTGCTCGCCGAGCGAGAACATGGCGATGGCGGTGTCCCAGACCGGCGAGAAGCACGGCTGGAAGTAGAGCCGCTCCGCCGAGTCCGTCATCAGATCCTCGTACACGCGGATGGCCTCGACGAGATCGGGATGATCGCGCGGATAGCCGAGGCATTCGAGCGCCATGATGAAGTACATCATCGCGGGGTAAATCGCCCCGAGTCCGTCGCTGTGCCGCGTCCGGTCGAGCATCCACTTCTCGGCCTCGCGCAGCGCCGACCTTCGGATCACCTCGGGCGCGCGATGCTCCCACACCTTCAGCGCGGCATCGATCTGGGTGAAGATCGCGGAGAGCCGGTCGCGCCGCGGAAAGCGGAAGCTCTTGCCGGGCACCGCGAGCTCGTCGAGGGTGAACCCCGGGGGGACGGGCCGGCGCCCCGCGCGCGCCTGCACGATCGAGAGCGGCACCACGATTGCCCGCGTCCACGACGACATCTCGTAGATGATGCCGCCGGGGAGCAGCACGAGCTCCGGCGGGATGGTCGGCACGTGACGACGCGGGTAGAGGCCGAAGAGGCTCAGATTGATGCGAACGTAGCTGTTCGTCTCCTGGATGCCGCCCAGGGCGAGCACCGCCGCCCGGGCGCGGCGCATCGGCTCGGCTTCGGGCGCGAGCCCGGCGAGCTTGAGCGCGGCGTAGGCCTTGACCGTCGCGTTGATCTCGCCGGGGCCGTCGGGATAGATCGGGAACCCGCCGTCCCGTCCCTGCTCCCGAAGGACGGCCGCGCGCGCGCGGAGGATGCGGTCCCAGCTGGGCGGTCGCCAGGGACCTCCGTCGGGCGGATGCAGCCAGAGCTGCAGCAGCACGTAGTCCGACTCGAGCGTGCTGTCGCCCAGGAGATCGCCGCACCAGTAGCCCTCCGGCTTCTGCAGGGCGAGCACCGCCGCGGCGGCGTGGTCGGCGACCATGCCCGCCTTCTCGGCGAGGGCGTCGCGGTGTTCCGCGACCGGCCGGACGCGCCGGAGCGCGCCGTCGCCGGGCTCGAACGAAGAGGACGACATAGGCATTCAGTGTAAACGATCGATGCTCGGGCCTCGGCATGCCGGGATGGCCAGGCCGGCAAGGCCGCGGCGGGCGCGCGTGTGATACCATTCCCCCTCGACGCGCGATCCGCACGGAGCTCAGCGAATCCCACCCGTTCACCGAGGAGACATGCATGGCGATCAAGGTCGGCGACAAGCTGCCCGGTGGCACGCTCACCGAGATGATCGAGACCGAGCAGCCCGGCTGCACCATCGGCCCCAATAACTTCAACGTGGCGGATCTCGTGAAGGGCAAGAAGATCGTCATCTTCGGCCTGCCCGGCGCGTTCACCCCCACCTGATCGCAGAAGCATGTGCCAGGGTTCCTGGCCAACTACGACAAGCTCAAGGCCAAGAAGGTGGACGAGATCTGGTGCGTCGCGGTGAACGACGCCTTCGTGATGGGCGCGTGGTGCAAGGATCAGCGGGCCGGTGGCAAGGTGCGTATGATGGCCGACGGCAGCGCCACCTTCACCAAGGCCCTCGGCCTGGACATGGATCTCACCGCGCGCGGCATGGGCGTGCGCTCGCAGCGCTACTCGATGCTGGTGGACGACGGCACCGTGAAGAACCTCAACGTGGAGGCGCCCGGCAAGTTCGAGGTGTCGGACGCCGACACCATGCTGAAGGCGCTCTAGGGCGCCGATTCCCTCGTGGCCCGGCTGCGGGTCGGTGTGCTGGGGCTCAGCCACGATCACGTCTGGTCCAATCTCGCGGCGCTGGCCGCGGGGGACCAGGGCGTGCTCGCGGCGGTGGCCGAGCCCGACCCGCGGCTGCGTGAGCGCCTTGCTCGCGAGCACGGCGGCGCGGCGACGCTGACCGACTTCGCGGCGCTGCTCGAGCGCCGCGATCTCGACGCGATCCTCTGCTTCACCGACAACCGCGCGTCCGCCGAGTGGGGCGCGCGGGCGCTCGGCCGCGGCTTCCCCGTGATGGTGGAGAAGCCCATGGCGGCCGATCTCCCTGGCGCCAACGCCCTCCTGGACGCGGCGTGCGCCGCGGGCCGCCCCCTCATGGTGAACTGGCCCACCGCGTGGCGGCCTGCCCTGCGCCACGGGCTGGCCCTGGTGAGCGCGGGGGCGGTGGGGGAGCCGGTGCAGCTGGCGCATCGCGGCGGCCATGCCGGCCCGCGTGAGTACGGCTGCTCCGAGCAGTTCTGCGCATGGCTCTACGATCCCGCGCGGAACGGCGGCGGCGCTCTCGTGGACTACTGCGGCTACGGCGGCATCCTCGCCCGCACGCTACTCGGTCGGCCCCAGACGGTGACCGCGGTGGCCGCGCACCTCCGCAAGAAGGACCTGCCCGCGGAGGATAACGCGGTCGTCGTCCTGCGCTACCCGCGTGCGCTCGCCACCCTCGAGGGCTCATGGACGCAAATCGGCGGCGAGCCCGGCTTCGCGTTCATCGTGTATGGCGACACGGCAACCCTGATCGTGCACCAGCCCCGCGCCACCCGCGAGGGTCAGGGGGTCGGCACCGGACGCGTGCAGATCGTCACCGGCGACGGCAGCGAGACGATCGACCCGCCCGCACTGCCGGAGGGGGAGCGCGACGGCGTGTCCTACTTCCTTGCGCGGCTCCGGGACGGCCGACCCATCATGGGGCTCGGCACGCCCGAGGTGGGCCGCGACGTGCAAGAGATCCTGGGCGCCGCGCTCGAGTCGAGCGCCACCGGGCGCACCGTCGCGCTCGCGCGCGCGTAGCCTACTTCGCCTCCGCCTCCAGCACGTCGATGACCCGGCGGGCGGTCGTGATGTCCTCACCGTTCGCCACGGAGAAGCGGCGGATGGCGTCGATGCGCTTGCCTTCCTTGAGGAGTCCCAGCAGCTCCGCCCGCAGGGGCGCCGCGAGCCCGTGGGCGAGCGACTGCGCCTTGGCCAGCTGCGCGGCATTGGCCTGCCTGGTCGAGCGGAAGGCGGCGAGGCCTTCGGCAGTGGGACACGGCAGCACCTGGTACCACGTCGTCCCGACCGGTGCGATCTCCGCCAGGAGCGAGCCCGCGCGCGTCGCGCTCATCTGGAGGTCGATCTGGATCTGATGGGTGGGCGCCACGGGATAGCGGCCCATGCTGGCGGGCATGGTCGGGGGGCCATCCTTGGCAAGCGCTCGCACCACCGCGATGCGGTACGGACCCTCCCACTTCCACCGAAACGCGCGCGCCATCCAGTCATCGAAGAAGTCGCGGTTCTCGTCGGTGATGCAGCCAAGGGACTGCGGGTGGACCAGCTTCCGGTACCGCACGGGGTCACGGGCGCGGGCCGCTGCGACGTACTGCTCGGCAAAGCGCCGATGCCCCGCCTCGATGGCCACTTCGCGGCTCTGGCCGTGGGACGGCGGGCCGGCGGTGAGGAGCGCCAGCGCGGCGACGGCGGCGGCAAATCGGCAATGCATGAGCGGTTCGCGCCAGCATACTAGGATTTCGTCGTGGCGGGGATAATAGAGACACTCATCGTGGGCGGAGGTCAGGCGGCCCTTGCCCTGAGCCATCACCTCCGCGCGCGCGGCCGGGAGCACCTGATCCTCGAGCGGGCCCGCGTGGCGGAAAGCTGGCGCAGCGAGCGCTGGGACTCCCTCACCTTCCAGTTCCCCAGCTGGAGCATGCGGCTGCCGGGCCACGAGTACGGCGGCGACGACCCCGAGGGCTTCGCCCCGCGCGACGAGGTGGTGCGCTTTCTCGAGGCATATCGGGCGAAGATCGCCGCGCCGGTGCGTGAGGGCGTGACGGTGCGGGCCGTTTCCGCGCGCGGGGCTCGTCATCTCGTCGAGACCGACGCGGGCGACTACGAGGCGGCTCACGTCGTCTCCGCCACCGGCCCCTATCGGCAGCCCGCGCTGCCGCCGGCCTCGGCCGATATTCCACCTGCTATCACCCAGGTGCATTCGAGTGGCTACCGGCGGCCGGGGGCGCTGCCGCCCGGCGCGGTGCTCGTGGTGGGCTCGGGGGCGTCCGGCTGCCAGATCGCCGAGGATCTCTGCGCCGCCGGCCGTACCGTCTACCTGTCCGTGGGCCGTCACCGCCGAGTGCCGCGCCGCTATCGCGGGCGCGACGTGTTCTGGTGGATCGAGCGCATGGGCGCGCTCGATCAGCGGCTGGCCGAGCGCCCCGACGCGCGCGGCACACCGAACCCGCTGGTCACCGGCGCGGCCGGCGGGCACACCATCGATCTGCGCGAGTACCCACGCCAGGGCATGACCCTGGTCGGGCACCTGCGCGGCGCGCGGGACGGCCGTGTGCACTTCGCGGACGACGCGGCGGCCGAGATCGCCCGCGGCGACGAAGGCATGGCGGCGTTCGCGCGCGCCGCCGACGAATGGGCGCTCCGCGAGGGCCTGGGACCGCCAGGCGACGAGGAGCGCGTGGACCGCATCCCGACCGACCCGCTCCCGCCAACGCCCCCCGTTCTCGAGCTCGGGGCGCGCGGTATCAGCACCGTGATCTGGGCCACCGGCTTCAGACCTGACTTCGGCTGGGTCCGGCTGCCCGTGCTCGACGCCGCCGGCGATGCCGTGCACCGGGAGGGCCTGACCGCGCGCCCCGGCTTCTACTTCCTCGGCCTGCCCTGGCTCTCCAAGCTCAAGTCCTCGGTGCTCTGCGGGGTGGGCGAGGACGCCGAGCGCATCGCCACCGCCATCACCGGCCACCCTTGAAGCCTTCGGGGGCCGAGCGTAGTATCGCGCCCAAGATGCCCGTGGAGCTCATCGGGATGATCGGGGTGCGGCCCGAAGGCGCGGACGGTGCGGCGGTCCACGTGATCGGCGGCGCCATCGACCGCGCCTGGCTGCGGGACTTCTCGCTGGCGCACGAGCGCGCGGACTTCGACAAGGTGCTGGTGGGCTATACCACCGCCGCCGCTGACGGCTTCCTCGTGTCCGCCTATGCCGCCACCCACACCGAGCGTATCGGCTTTCTCATCGCCCACCGCCCCGGCTTCGTGGCGCCGACGCTCGCCGCGCGCAAGGCGGCGACCCTGGACCAGTTCACGGGCGGCCGGGTGGCGCTCCACATCATCACGGGGGGCAGCGATTCGGACCAGGCCAGGGACGGCGACTGGCTCGACCACGACACGCGCTATCGCCGCACCGACGAGTACCTGACCGTGCTGCGGCGCACGTGGACTGAGGAGCGGCCCTTCGATCACGAGGGCGAGTTCTACCGGGTGGCCCGGGCATACTCCGAGATCAAGCCCGTGCAGAAGCCGCATATCCCCCTCTACTTCGGCGGGGCCTCCGAGGCCGCGCACGCCATCGGCGTCAAGCACTGCGACGTCTACATGCTGTGGGGCGAGCCGCTGGCCGCCATCAAGCAGCGCATCGCTGACGTGCGCGAGGCGGCGGCGCGCGCCGGCCGCGCGCCGCGCATCAGCGTGTCCCTGCGCCCGATCATCGCGCCCTCCGAGGCGCAGGCGTGGGAGAAGGCTCGGCGCATCCTCGCCACCGTGCAGGCCAAGCAGCCCGATCGGACGCTGCCGCCGCCCGAAGCGGTGGGCGCCCAGCGGCTGGTGGAGTTCGCCCGCCAGGGAGAGGTGCACGACAAGCGGCTCTGGACCCCCATCGCCGCGGCGATGGGCGGCTCCGGCAACACGACTGCGCTCGTGGGCACGCCCGAACAGGTGGCGGAGGCGCTGATGGACTACTACGACCTCGGCGTCACCACGCTCCTCATCCGCGGGTTCGATCCTCTCGCCGACGCCGCGGAGTACGGCCGTGAGCTGATCCCGCTCGTGCGCGCCGAGGTAGCCCGCCGCGACCGCGAGCCCGCGGCGGTCTGATGCCGCGGCTCGTCGCCCTGGTGGGCGCGGTCACGCCCCCGGGCCGGCTCAACGCGGCGATGCAGGCGGCGGTGGACGCCGCCGCCGCGCGGCCCGGCGTCGCCGCGACCCTCCTGAGCCTGGCCGAGCACCGCCTGGGCTTCGCCGATGGGCGGCCGCTCGAGAGCCTGACCGACGACGGGCCGCGCCTCGTCCGCGCGCTCGCCGAGGCCGACGCGGTGCTGCTGGCGACGCCGGTGTATCGCGGGACCTTCACCGGCGCGCTCAAGAACCTCCTCGACCTCACTCCCGTCGAGGCCCTGCGCGGCAAGCCGGTGGGCATCGTGGCGATGGGCGCCTCGACCCACCACTATCTCGGGGTGGACTGGCATTTGCGCGCGGTCCTGGCGTGGTTCGGCGCGCTGACCGCGCCGACGAGCGTCTATCTGGAATCGACACACTTCAAGGACGGCAAGCTCACGGATCCCCACGCGCTGGCCGGGCTGGACGCCCTGGCGACCACGGTGCTCGCCCTCGCGGCCCAGCCGCGCGACCGGCTGGGCCCGCCGCCGCTCGCGGCCGGGCGCGGTTAGGCGCTTCGCGTCACTCGAGGAGATTGAAGCGCGCGCGAACGTGCCGCGCGCAGTCCGCGCAGAGATCGTGACTGAACGTGATCTCGCTGTGCTCGCGGAGATAGACCTCGACCGGCCACCACTCACCGTCACTGCCCTGGATCTTCTTGCACGAGGCGCAGATCGGGAGGAAGCCGGCGACTGCCTTGTCCGGCTCGACCGCGGGCCGCGCGGTCCGCATGGTCTCTGCGAAGGACAGCACCACGCCGTGCGGTGTCGGCTCCCCTGAGCGGAACAGCGGCCGCGCGCTCACCGAGATCCACAGGGGATCGGTGCCCGGCCGGAGTACGCCCATGACGACGCGCGGACAGGCCTGACCAGTGCGGAGCGCCATCGCGTCCGGCTGCTCGTGCTGTGGAAAGGGGCCGCCATCGGCGCGGAGGGCGCCCACCCCGAACACGGTGAGGGAGGCGCCGAGGATGCGCTCCGCGCTGGGATTCCAGCCGGACAGGCTGCCATCGGCGCTCTTGAGGATCACGCCTTCCTCGAGCGCGTCGATCACCGCGCGATGCCGCTCCTCGCTTTCACGGAGGCGCGCCTCGATCTGGATGCGGTCGGTGATGTCCACTGCGTGGCCGATCACGTAGGGCTCCCCGTCGGGGGGCCGCACGAGCGCATTGCGGTACGCCCAGAGGCGCTCCTGGCCGTCGCGGCTCACCAGACGCAGCACGCCGCGGTCGGCCTCCTTCTCGCGGATGCGGTCGAGGTAGGCGCCGAAGAAGACCCGCACCGACGGCGCGAGGAACTCACGGAGATTGCGGCCCACCCCATCCTCGGGTGCGTAGCCGAGCTCCCACGCCGAGGCGGGGCTCACGTAGAGGAGGTTGCCTTCGAGGTCGTGGCTGCACACCAGACCCTGGCTGTTCTCCACGAGCTGCCGGTAGAGCTTGGCGCGGTCACGCAGCCGCTCGTATTCGCGCTGATGCGAGGCGGTCAGATGCTCGAGCGCGGCAAGGCGCTCGCTCACCTTGCGCAGATCCCGCACCAGCTCCTGCTCGTTCTCGTCCGGTTCGATCACATACCCTCCGCGTCCGCTATCGCGCCTGCACCTTGCGTTTCCAGAGCTCCCACGGGCGCCCGATGGTGCCGGTGATGGACGCCTCGGCGCGTCGCGCCTCTTCGGGGTCGAGATAGGTCACCGGTCCGCCCAGCGCCATCGCCTGCGCCTGCAGCCGCGCGTTGACCTCAGTGTACACGCTGCGGAACACCGCCACCGGCAGCGAAAGCCCCACCACCACCGCCCCATGCCCGCGCATCAGCGCGACCGGCGCGGATCCGAGGGTGCGGGCAAGGGCACCGCCGAGGACGGCGTCGCGCACGAGCATGTCGGTCATGCCGCCCGACGCCTGCCGGATGTCGAACACCGGCACACCACCCGCGAGGAACGCGCTCATGTGATACAGAGGCCGCAACGGCGCGCCCGTGACGCCGAACGGGATCACCGAGGGCGAGTGGTTGTGCACGACGGCGCGCACGTCGGGGCGCGCCCGGTAGATCGCGCCGTGGATGAAGCGCTCGAGATAACTTCCTCGGCCGCGCGGGTCGACCGGGACGCCGTCGAGATCGTACTCCATGATGTCGCCGGCGGTGACGAGCTCGGGAGCGATGGAGCGCGCCATGAGATAGCGCTCGGCCGAAGCGGGGTGGCGCGCGCTGACGTGTCCATAGCCGTCGAGCACGCCCTGGTCGACGAGAATCCGGTTGGCCGCGACCAGATCCTCGACGAGAGCGGGATCCGGGGGCCCCGCGCTCGCCAGGGTCTGCGCCTCGGATGCCGGCGCCGCGCGCAGTGTGATGGCGGTCGCGGCGAGGCCGAGAAGGAGATGGCGGCGGGGAATGTCCACGGCGGCCTCCTTTGAGGACCGAACGGCGCGTCGTCTCGACCATACCACGCGGCCGTCTGATAGACTGTCCGCCGAATGAATCCCGAGTCCGCCGAATGAATCCCGAGTTCCTGAACTTCCCCGAGGCGCCGCCGCCGCCGCCCACCGCGGCGTATAGCCACGCGGTCCGCTCCGGCGATCTCCTGTTCGTCACCGGTCAGCTCGGCGTCGATCCCAAGACGGGTGCGCTCGTCCCGGGCGGCGCGGTGCCCCAGACGCGCCAGGTCATGCAGAACCTCCAGACCGTCCTGCGCGGCGCGGGCACGAGCCTCGACCGCGCGGTGATGGTGCGCATCTACCTCACAAACTTCGCGGACTATCCCGAGGTCAACGCCGAATACGCGAGGCACTTCCCGCCGGGCCGCCTGCCCGCGCGGACCACGGTGGGCGTGACCGCGCTCGCGCTCGGCGGCGCGGTGGAGATCGACCTGATCGTCCGGCCCTGATCGGAGGTGCGCCGATGCGCTGGCTCGCTGCGCTCGTCCTCGTGGCTGCGCTGGGCACCGTCGGCGACGGCTACGCGCAGCAGCCGCCGGCGGCGCAGTGTCCCGAGCTGCCGTTCTTCGTGCTGGTGCCGTTCAACTACCCCTGCATCCTCCACCCTCGTGTCTGTCGCACCGACTATGGCCTCTGCCGGCTCGAGGCCGGTGTGAACCCGGGTGCGCCCTGCGCCTGCCGCGCCTACAACGGCATGTGGCTTCAGGGCATTTGCATCCGGTAGCCGCACCAGCGGCTCCGCGATGATCCAGAGGCTCAGCGCGGTGTAGCCCACCATCAGAATGGTCAGCGGCAGGGATGCGAGCGCGGCCCGCTGCGGGCGGTCCACCAGGCCGAGCATCAGGCGGTGGGCCAGCCAGATCGAGATGACATGGCCCGCCACCACCGAGCCCACCGCCACGTACCAGTCGAGGCCGGGGCTCACGAGGCGCGGGTCTGGCATCCAGTCCGCCGTGCCGAAGAGATCCCAGCCGCGGCCGAGAGGATCCGAGACCAGGGGGATGAGGTCCTGGCCGCGCAGCAGCAGATAGCCCAGGTTGTGCGCCACGGCGTACCCCACCGCGATGGGCACGAGCGTCCAGACGAAGGCGGGGGCGATGGGGCGCCGCCGCTCCCGTGCCCCCAGGACGGCCTCCGTGAGGCGGCAGGCGATGACATAAGCGCCCAGCAGCGCGAGCCACACCGCGATGAGTCCTCCGGTGGCGAGCCCGTATCCCTCGCGGTCAAGCCCGGGCGCCCAGGCGTCCACCGCGCCGTCCATCAGGCGCCAGAGCCGGGTGCCGAGCAGGCCATCGAACAGGACGACGGCGAGCATGACGACGACGAACGCGACGCCGCCCGGTGGCGCGTCGCCGGCCTCCATGAGTCCCCGCCCCAGCGGCCGCACGCGGAGGGCATGGCCGTCCGCGGTAGCGGCGAGCGGAGCGAAGCGACCGAGCGCGGCGAAGTACACCGCGAAGACGTCGCCGCGCGCCCGCCACACCGCGGGGCCAAAGCACAGCATGCCCGTCCAGGTGAGGGCCGACCAGACGAGCGCAAGCGCCGCGACGTGGCGCGGCACAGGCGCCCGGAGGTCGACCAGCTCGCACCAGCCGACGGCGAGCAGCAAGAGGGCGGCGGGCCACAGGCCGAGGGCCGGGGGATACGGGACGCCGCGCGCGAGGCCTCGCCCGCCCCGGGCGCGACGGACGAGCGCGTCCGCGCCATCGAAGAGCGCGCGCCACGGGTCCAAGCAGGGCCAGACGTTCCCGATGAAGGCCACGAAGAGGGAAAGCCCCACCCACCAGGCCACCCAGACCAGCGTGGGCGCGATGTTCCGCACCGTCGAGGCATTGCCCGCGACACCCGCCACCAGCACCACGCCGAGGAGAACGATCCCCAGTGTCCGGCCGAGCCCCCAGCCGAGGGCACCTAGGGCGCCGAGGGATACCGTCACGTCGCGGGAACGCCCGGCGCGAGCCCGGCCCCGGGCCACCAGCACGGTCACCACGAAGGAGAGCGCCACCGTCGCGCTCGCGCCCGCGATGAAATGCGCGAGCGGCGCGGGGAGGTCATAGCGGTCCCCGACCCCGTGGGCGGCGGCCGACACCGGCAGGCCGGCGACGGCCGCGGCGAGGGCCCGCGCGAGGCGCGCGGTTATCGCGCGATCACCTCGCCGCGCGCAGAAGGCTCCCCAATTCCGGGGGCCGCGACTATAATCCCCCCGACGTCGCGCCGAGACGGCGCCGCGAGAGGGGGTGAGGTCATGGCCAAGGGTACGAGCATGCGGAAGGAGAAGAAGAAGCCGAAGAAGAGCAAGGCGAAGTAGGCGGCCTAGCCTCCCGCAGCCTCGCAAGCGGCGAAGCGCTCCAGGTGATGCTCGGCATCTCCGAACGTCTGGCCGATCATCGTCAGGCGTCGGAAGGTGTGGCTGACCTTCAGCTCGTCGGTCATGCCCATCCCACCGTGCATCTGCACCGCCTCCTGGCTCACGTGCCGGCAGGCGTCGGCGACCTTGATCTTGGCGGCGGAGATCACGCGCCTCCGCTCCGCGGGACCCGCGGTATCGGCCTTGACGCAGGCGAGGCACGCCATCGAGCGCGCCTGCTCGTAGCTGATCACCATCTCCACCATCCGGTGCTGGAGCGCCTGGAAGCTTCCGATGGGCACTCCGAACTGGCGACGGGTCTTCAAGTACTCGAGCGTGGTGTCGTTGGCGTAGCGGATGGCCCCAACCGCCTCCGCGCAGAGGAGCGCGGTCGCGTAGTCGACGACCTCCTCGAGGAGGGGCAGCGCTTGCCCCTCCGCGCCCAGCAGCGCGTCCCGCCCCACCGGCACGTCGGACAGCCACACGTCCGCCGCGCGCAGCTCGTCGATGGTGCGATACTCCTTCACGGTGACCCCGCGCGCGGCCCGATCCACGAGGAAGAGGCTGATGCCGCCCGCGTCGGTGTCGCTGCCCGAGGTGCGCGCCGATACGATCAGGGTGCCCGCGGCGCCCCCGTGGAGCACCGCGCGCTTCTCCCCTTCCAGGACCCAGCCGTCGCCCGCGCGCTTGGCGCGCGCGCCGACGTGCCGGAGCTCGTAGCGCGCGGCGACCTCGGTGTGGGCCAGGGCGAGGCGCCGCCGCCCCTGGATCAGCGCCGGCAGGATCTCCTTTCGCTGCGCGTCGGACCCGGCGCGGTGCACGAGACGGCCGGCGATGCCGACATTGGCAAGATAGGGCTCGACCACCAGCGACTCCCCGAGCGCCTCCATCACCAGCATCACATCCACCGCGGTCCCGCCAAACCCGCCGTATTCCTCGGGGAATGGGACCCCCAGCAGCCCCATCTCGGCGAAGCCGGCCCAGACCTTCTCGCTCCAGCCCGGCGGCGAGGCGACGATCTTGGATCGGGCGTCGAACGAGTAGTCGTTGGCGAGGTATTTCCGGAGGCTGTCGCCCAGGAGCTGCTGCTCGTCGCTCAGCTCGAAGTTCATAGGCCGAGCGTCGCCTTCGCGATGATGTTCCGCTGGATCTCGTTGGAGCCGGCGTAGATCGTCGCCTTGCGCATGTTGCAGTAGCGCGGGGCCAGCCGCGCGGTGAAGTGGTCGAAGTCCATCGCGTCCACGGGGCGATAGGCCTGGGCGAGCGGACCTGCCGCCTGCATCATCAGCTCGGTGATCGCCTGCTGGATCTCGGTGCCCTTGATCTTGAGCATCGAGACGTCGGCGCCGGGAGGCTTCCCGCTGCGCCGCATCTGGTCGAGGAACCGCAGGTTGGTGATCTCCAGCGCCATCAGCTCGACCTCGACGCGGGTGAGCCGGTCGCGGAAGCGCGTGTCTTCGATGAGGGGGCGCCCGTTCTTGGTGTGGTGCGCCGCCAGCTCCTTGAGCCGGACCAGCTCGCGCTTGGAGGCGCCGATACGGCCGGTGCCCATGCGCTCGTAGCCGAGGAGGTACTTGGCCACCGTCCAGCCCTTGCCCTCCTCGTGGACGAGATTCTCGGCCGGCACCTTCACGTCGTCGAAGAACACCTCGTTGGTCTCGTGCCCACCATCCATCAAGATGATGGGTCTGACGGTGATGCCGGGAGTCTTCATGTCGATCAGGAGGAACGAGATGCCGTCCTGACGCTTGGCCTGGGTGGGATCGGTGCGGACGAGGCAGAAGATCCAGTCCGCGTGATGCGCGAGGGTGGTCCAGATCTTCTGCCCCGTCACCACGTAGTGATCACCCTGGCGGGCGGCCCTGGTCTTGAGCGAGGCCAGGTCGGAACCGGACCCCGGCTCGGAGTACCCCTGGCACCAGAAGTCCTCGCCGTTGTAGATGCGGGGCAGGAAGCGCTTCTTCTGCGCCTCGGTGCCGAAGCGCAGCAGGACCGGCGCGCACATCCGGAGGCCGAATGCGACCAGCGGCGGGGTGGCGGCGTAGCCGCACTCCTCCTCGAAGATGTAGCGCTCGGTCACGCTCCATCCCGTGCCGCCCCACTCCACCGGCCAGTCCGGCGCCACCCAGCCCTTCTTGGCGAGGATGCGGTGCCAGCCCAGAAGATCGTCCTTCGACAGTTCTTGATAGCTCTCGACCTTCTGCTTGAGCTCGGCGGGGAGATTGCTCCGCAGCCACGACCGCACGTCGTCGCGGAAGGTCAGCTCCTCGGTGGAGTAATTGAGGTCCATGAGCCGCGGTCTCCTAGACGTGGTGACGCAGGAAGCCCTCGATCATCCCATTCACCTGCTCGGGGGCTTCGAGCATGTTGAAGTGGCCGGCGCCGACCGTCCAGCCGTTCACCACGGTGGGCAGCCATTCCGCCATCATGTGGGGCGGATTGAGGGGCGGGGTGGCGGCGATGTGGAGCGCGGGCACCTTGCACCGCGCGGCCGCCTTGACCCCTTCGAAGGCGAGGATGCCGCGCATGGCCGCCGACGCCACGTGACTGGGCGCCGCCATCATCACCTTCAGCACATGATCGACCAGCGCCTTGTCCGAGGTGGGCAGGAAGAGACGCTCGGCGATGAACTGCCGGCGCGGCTCCTGATTACCCGCTTCGATGGCGCCCACGAGCCCTTCGATGCCGCCCTTGAGCTCAGCGGGGAAGGCGAGAGGGGCGGGATCCACCATCACGATGCCCGCGACCTTCTCGGGGTACGCGGCCCCGAGCTGCAGCACCGTGATCCCGCCCATGCTGTGTCCCACCGCGATGACGCGCCCGAGCTGGAGCGTGTCGATCAGGTGGGCGACGTCGTCCGCGTACGCCGAGATCGGATACGTGCCCTGCGGCTTGTCGCTCGCACCATGGCCACGCAGGTCCACGGAGACCACCCTGTGCTTCTTGGCAAAGTGATCGGCCTGCGGGGCAAAGAACGACCGGTCACATGTCCACCCGTGGATGAAGACGAAGGCTGGGGATCCCGCCCCGCGCTCTTCATAGGCCAGGTTGATTCCGTCCCGAGTGATGGTCGGCATGGCGTGGCCCTCCTTCTGACCCGGGCGGCGGCCCCATCGCCGCGTCGCCCCGGCGAGGGCCACACCATATCACCTTTGACCGGAGCGCAGGGCCCCGGGGAGAGGGGGCGCGGGCACCCGACGCTCGGGCCGCCGCGCGGGCTGGGCCTCGGGGCGCGGCTCGGGCTGCGGCAGGGGTTGTGGTGCATCGGAGCGGCGCGCAGCCCGGATGTGCAAGAGCTGCTCGACCAGAAGCCACAGTGGAAGCGAGAGCAACACCACATACGCGATCAGCTCTTCTATCGGCATGTCTGGCCCTCCCGTATCGGCGCATCTGCGGATGTCATGCCAGGGCGGCATCTCACGCGAGTCACGATGCGATGAAGACTTAGGCGCGCCGGCGCGACGACGGCGTGGCTGGGACGCAGGCAGGCCGCCCGAGCCATCGGGCCGAGTGTCGCGCGCGCCATCGGCGCGGGCCGCGCCTGGCCACCTCCACTCCTTTTGCGTCCGCCGCGCGTATACCCCCCCGACATGAACGACACGCTCAGCATGGCAGACACCGATAGAAGCTCGACGAGGGGACTGGGCCCTGCCTTTCGGCGGCTCGCGTGGTCCAACCTGGCGGCGCAATCCGCCGAGCAGGTCGCCCTCGCCGCCGCGCCCATGGTCGCCGTGCTCGCGCTCGGCGCGGGCGCCGGCGACACCGGCATGCTCGCCGCTGCACAGAGCGCGCCCTTCCTCCTGCTCTCGTTTCCGCTGGGCGTCCTGGCCGATCGCATGTCGCGCCGGCGACTCATGACGCTGGCGGAGGTCTCTCGCGCGGCGGCGCTGGGCGCGCTGCCGCTGCTCGCGCTTCAGGGCTGGATGTCGGTGCCCGCGCTCGCCGTCATCGGATTCGCCGCCGCCACCGGCACCGTCGCATTCAGCGTGGCCGCGCCGGCCCTCGTCCCCTCGCTCGTGCCGCGCGAGGCCTTCGCCGCCGCAAACGGCCGCCTCGAGCTCGCGCGCAGCGTCGCGTTCGCGGCGGGGCCTGCGGCCGCCGGCGCGCTCGTGTCGTGGGCGCGGGGCTCGGTGGCATTCGTCCTCGCCGCCGCGCTGTCCGTGGCGGCGGTGGCGCTTCTCACGGGCGTGACCGAGCCCGCACGGACGCCCGCCCCAGTGCGGCACGTGCTGCGCGACCTTCAGGACGGCGCGTCGTTTGCGTGGCGGCACCGCCTGCTCCGCCCGGTCCTCCTCACCTCGGTGGTGTGGAACTGCTCGTGGTTCGTCCTACAGGCCGCCTATGTCCCGTACGCCGCCCACAGGCTCGGCCTCGATGCGTCAGGCATCGGGACCACGCTGGCCTGCTACGGCGGCGGCATGCTCGTGGGCGCGCTGGCCGCGCCCCGGCTCATGCGGCGGCTGACCTTCGGGGCAGCGCTGAGCGCGGGGCCGGTGGTCTCGGTGGCCGCGGCGGCATGCATGGTCGGCACGATCTGGACTCCGTCCACGCTCCTTGCCGGGGCCGCCTTCTCCCTCTTCGGCGCGGGCCCGCTCCTCTGGACCATCAGCCAGATCACGCTGCGCCAGTCCGTTACGCCGGAGGGGCTGCTCGGCCGCGTGTCGGCCCTCATCATGACCGGCTCGACCGGCGCGCGCCCGATCGGCGCCGCGTTGGGCGGGGCGATCGGCGTCGCGTGCGGCCTCGAGTGCGCGATCGTCGTGAGCGCGCTGGGCTTCCTCGTTCAGGCGCTCATCATCCTCGCCTCGCCCCTCGTGGGGCTTGGGGCGGTGCCGGACGGCCTCGCCGCGGCGCCCGCCGCCACGAAGCTCTAGGGCGCGGGGTCGGGCTCCTTCGGGCTCGCGCTCAACACCAGCTCCCGAACCTCCTTCCACTTGACGCCCCCGACGATGGCATCGAAGCCCGTGGGCGGGACGAGGGGCAGCTCGCGCTCCTGAGCCTTGCTCACGTAGACGTCCTCGAAGATCACGGTGAACTCGTAGTCGATGATGGCGCGAAGGGACTTCTCGAGCTCCTCGATCCGGTCCATGACCTCCGGGTCCTCGAACTTGGCCTTCACCTTGTCGTACACCTCGCGAACCCGGCGCTGCTCGACCCGCGCGTAGTCCTGGCGCTCCCCGCGCAGCATCCGCTCGAAATCGAACAGAGTTCGGAACTGGAAGTCCACGCCCTTGGGGTCACCGGGGGCACGCTGCATGATGGCGATGTCGGAGAAGCACTTGTGAACCACGGCTTCGTGCTCCTTGCTGAGATTCACCAGGCGAAGCACCGCCGCGACGATGGTGCCGACCGCCCCCTCCGCCCAAAGATGGGGCAGGTACATCACGCCCTGGTCGAAGGCGAACTGATTTTCCTTGTGCAGGAAGACCCCGAAGAAGAAGAACGCGCGCACGCGCAGATGCTCGCGCTCGCTCGGACTGACGTTCGGGTCGCGAAGCGCCCTCACCGCCCGGGTCAGCTCGACGAGCGTCCCCGACAGCGTGCCGAAGTAGTCGCGGGCCATGCCCACGACCATCTGGGTCACCGCCTCGGTGGAGCGCTGCCGGCGATTCAGCCGCCAGATCATCACCTGGACGAAGATCGTGCCCAGGATGGTGACGATGGCCGCGATGATGGCCGGCGCGCTGGGTCCGATCCAGGTGGTGGGCGCGACCTCGAGGGTCCCCGCCTCGCGCGCGAGGAGGAGCTCGCCGTTGCCGTCCACGACCCACACGTTGATCGCGTAGATGCCTTCGTGCTCGGCGAGGAGTATGAAGGCATGGGCGAGCGACTGGCCGGGAAGGAGCAGCCGCGGCGCCAGAACCGGCGCGGCCGGATCGAGGGGAAGCGGCCGGACCTTCACCTCGACGGGGCCGATCGGTGCGGTGCCGCGATTGAGCACGCGCACGGTGATGGGCACGCGCATCCCCGGCGTGGTCTTCTTCACCTCGAGGATGACTTGCGCGTCCAGCGGGCCGGCCACCAATGGGGGAGATTGGGCGGTGAGGTAGATCGGCATCGCGAGCAAGGTCAGGCTCGCGAGCAGCGACAGTCCGATCCAGACTCGTATCACACGCTCGTCCCTACTTCTTCTTCTTCGGCTTCCGCGGCGGTCTCACGCGCCCCATGTCCTCACCTCCCATCTGCCTCTCGATGGAGCATAGCACCGGAGCTTCTTGATATGCTCCCGCCCATGCCACCAAGACTCGCCGGGAAGGTCGCCCTCATCAGCGGCGGCGCGCGCGGCATCGGCGCCGCCACCGCTCGACTCTTCACCCAGGAAGGCGCCCGCGTCGTGGTGGGCGATCTCCTCGAGCCGGAAGGCCGCGCGCTCGAAGCGGAGCTCACCGGCCGGGGCGGCCAGGCCGCCTTCGTCCCCCTCGACGTGACGCGCGAGGCGGACTGGGAGCGCGCGGTCGCGGCGGCGGTGAGCCGCTTCGGCACGCTCGACGTGCTCGTGAACAACGCGGGCATCGGCGGGGCGGGCCGCGTGGAAGACACCACGCTGGAGGAATGGCATCGCGTCATGGAGGTCAACGCGACCGGCGTGTTCCTCGGCACCAAGGCGGCGATCCCCGCCCTGCGCCGCGCCGGCGGCGGCGCCATCGTCAACATTTCCTCGCAACTCGGCCTGGTCGGGATGGACGACAGCAGCCCGCAGTATCAGGCGTCCAAGGGCGCGGTGCGCCTTCTCACCAAGCACACGGCGCTTCAGTACGCCAAGGAGGGCATCCGCGCCAACTCGGTGCACCCGGGCCCGATCGTGACCCCGATGACGGAGAAGCGCCGTGCCGACCCCGCCGTCCGCGCGCGGATGGTCTCCCGTATTCCCCTCGGCCGCTACGGTGAGGCCGAGGAGATCGCCTACGGCGTGCTGTATCTCGCCTCGGACGAGTCGCGCTTCGTGACGGGCAGCGAGTTGGTCATCGATGGTGGGTGGACCGCGCAATGAGGACGTCGAACTCGAGAGGAGCATACATCATGCTCGCGCTAATCGTCGCCGCGCTCGCCAGCCTCGTCCTTGCGACACCGGCCCACGCGCAGGTGCAGGTCAACGTCGGCATACACCTGCCCGCCCCGCCGCCGCTCGTCGTCATCCCCGAGGTGAAGACCGTGCAGTACGCGCCCTCCGTCTCCGCCAACCTCTTCTTCTACGACAAGCAGTACTGGGCCTTCGTGGACGGCGGCTGGCACGTCAGCGTCCGGATCGACGGCCCATGGATCATCGTCGCGCCCGCCTACGTGCCGCGGCCCGTGTTGGTCGTGCCCGTGGCCTACTACAAGGTGCCGCCCGGTCACTGGAAGCAGTGGCAGAAGAAGGCGCCGCCGCGATGGGGCCACGAGTGGGGACCGGAGTGGGCGTCCAGGCGCGAATGGAAGGACCGCGACGGCGACGACGACCCGGGCAAGGGACACGCGCGGGAGGATGGCCCGGGGAACAAAGGCAAGGGCGGCGGCCATGGCCGCGGGAAGGGACACTAGAACCGCATGAGGAGGCGCCGGCCCAGCTTCCTCGTCATCCTCGTCGATGACCTCCGCCACGACGAGTTCGGCGCGGGCGGCCACCCTTACATGAAGACGCCGCACGTCGACCGCCTCGCTCAAGAAGGAGCGCGGTTCGAGCGGGCCTTCCACACCACGCCGATCTGCTCCCCCAATCGCGCGTCGATCCTCACCGGTCAGTACGCGAGCCGTCACGGCATCATCGACAACGTGGCCCGCGACGCAGCCAGCCATCGCCTCCCCAACTACCACCTGGCACTGCAGCGCCTGGGTTACGAGACCGCCCATCTGGGCAAATGGCACATGGGCAATGACGGCATGCCTCGTCCCGGTTACGACCACTGGGTGGCGTTCGACGGGCACGGGCGCCTCTTCGACCCGTGGCTCTGCGAGAACGGCACCTATGTCCAGCACACGGGCTACATCACCGACATCCTGAACGAGATGGCGGTGGAGTTCGTGTCCAAGCCTCGCGAGAAGCCGTGGTCGCTCTTCCTCGCGCACAAGGCGGTGCATCCCGACGCCGCGCAGGCCAACGACGGGACGCTGCAGATCGATCAAGCGGGGGGCTACCGCGTGGCCCCCCGTCACGAGCGACTCTACGAAGGCGCGGTGTTCCCCCGGACGCCGAACATGCTGCCGCCGGAGAGGATCGTGAAGGACAAGCCGGCGTGGAAGGAAGCCTTCGCTCTGCGCACGACGGATCGGGCCCGCGCGGTGCTGGATCGTCTCCATGCCGGCGAGCAGGAGGAGATCCGCTTGCGCGCCCGCATGATGGCGTCGGTGGACGAGGGCGTCGGCCTCCTCGTCGAGGCCCTCGAGCGCACCGGCCAGCTCGACAACACCTTCATCGTGTTCCTGGGCGACAACGGCTACTTCTTCGGCGAGCACGGGCTGGGGCCAGAGCGACGGTTTGCCTACGAAGATGGGATTCGCTCGCCGTTCCTCGTGCGCTATCCGCCCAAGGTGCGCGCGGGGCAGCGTCTGAAGGACCTCGTGATCTGCCAGGACATCGCGCCCACGCTGCTCGATCTCGCGGGCGGCAAGCCCGGCGCCCAGATCCAGGGCCGCTCGCTGCTGCCCCTGTTCGCGGGCCGGCGGGCTGCCTGGCGCCGCGCGTTCCTCGTGGAATACTGGGCCGAGAATGCGATGCCCTGGCTGGTGGGCATGACCTACAAGGCCATTCGCACCGACCGCTACAAGTACATCCACTGGGTGAACCGCGGCGACGCCGGCGAGCTCGACGAGCTCTACGACCTCGATCGCGACCCCTACGAGATCCGCAATCTCATCCGCTCGCGAGCGCACGCGCGTCTGCGCCAGAGCCTGCGGCGCGACCTGGCTGGGCTCACCGCGAGCGCGCTCGGGCTGTAGCGGCTGGTTAGCGCGACCTCACGAAGCCCGCTTGGGTTTCGCCGCCTGGACTCGAACGCTCTTGACCAGACGGACCGCCTTCGCCCGACGCGACTTGGACGTTGAGCGATCAGGAGCAGGGATTGCCATGGCCGCCTCCTTTCTGCATCACGTTCGTACGTTCTCTCCTCCAGCTACTGCAGATCCCGACTCGACAGTCGCAGCGCGCGCTGCACCGGGGCGGGCAGCGCCGCCCCGAGCGCTCGGCCAAGGCTCCAGCCGCGGCGTCTCAACCGCCGCATGTCCTCTTCTTCCTCGAGCCGTTCGTGCTCGAGGAGGCGGCTGATCGCGCGCTTCGAGTAGCGCGCTCCTCGCCCGATCGCGGGACAAATGGCCAGCGCACGCTTCCAGGCCCTGGGATCTCCCGCGACGTACCCGACGAAGGGCGAGCGCGCGCAGACCGCCGGCTTCACCGACTGGAGCGCGCAGTCGTCGCCCTGGAGGAATACGCATTGGCCGGAGCGCGGCACCCGCAAGAAGATGCTCGACACGAGCATGATGCCGCCGGGATACGTGATCGTCTCCCGGACATGTCGCCCATACCGCCTGACAAACCGGCCGATCGACAAGCCCAAGTGGCGACTGATGCGGCGCACGTCTCGATGCGACAACGGCAGATCCGACCGCAGCGATCGACAGCACTCGCCGCACCTCGTGCACCCGAAGCGAACGCCCCGCTCAAAGGCCGGAATCAGAGCTCGCCCTCTCGTTGACGATGCGCAAGCGCGCGATGTACTGCACGTTCGGGGTCACGGCGTCGCCCGTCAGAGACCAGACTATTGCCCGGTCCTGGTCGGCGAGGGCCGGTTGCGGACTACTCGGGAGCGCCACCGGGCTGCCGCCCTCGGTTCGGAGGGAGGGCACCAGTACGCCGGGATCGAATCGATGGCCCTTCGGAGCCTCCGCTCGAAAGCTCACCTGGGTCGTCGAATAAGGGGTGGCGAAGCCGGCGGCGCTGCCCTTCTCGCTGAAGGCGGCCTTCTCGGTGCCCGTCGTCGTGATGACGAGAGCGTACTTGAGCGTTTCGCCGGCTCCGAGCGCGGGCTCGACGCGCGGGTGCCAGCGGATCCGGGTCAGATCGACCGCGACCCCATCCACCTTGGAGGTGCGGATCGAAGCGTACGAACACTGCTCGAGCGTCACCGTGAAGAGGTTGCTCACCTTGCCCAGTACGCGCACTTCGACCCGCGAACGGCGTCGCAGATCCTCGGCATCGCCGACGAAGAAACTGGTCCAATCCGGCAAGAGGAGATTGACGCCGAACTGGGTGCCATTGCGAACGGTGTAGTCGATCTCCATTCGAAAATCACCGTCATCGTTCAGATACTGGTGACGATGATCGAGTGCGATCAGTTCGAGCCCATACGCTTCCCCTGCCGGTCGGGCGGGAATGTGGTCGGGCTTTGGACCCTCCGTGGCGAAGTGCTTCGACCAGAAGTCCACCAGGACCTCATGGCTGGGATGGCGCAGCCCGTCCGGCTTGACCGCCGAGAAATGATCGGTCCCTCGAAGCTGAATGGGCGCCCCGAAGTATCGTCCCGCGGACTCGGCGGTGACGACCAGACGCCGGTCGGGGAGCCACGTCCGGTGGAAGATGAAATGATTCTCGTACGCCTCCACGCCGACCAGCCCGGGAATGCGTCGCTCGCTCACGAGTGTCTTGAACCGCGTGTCCAGATCACGCAGGCTCCAGCTTCCCCACTCGAGCTGCGCCCCGAGCTGTTGGTAGTAGAACTTCGTGAGCCACTGGAGTCGATCCGCGAGGGCAGATCCGTAGGATGGAGACGCCATCAGCACCAGTCCGACTTGCTTCTCGCGAAAGGCCGCGTACTGACTTTCCAAGAGGTAGCGCACGACGATGCCCCCGGTGCTGTGACAAACAAAGACGATGCGTCTTTTGGACATGACCGCGGGGATGCCGTGCTCGTCCACCCGGTTCATGGCCGAAAACAGCTCGGCGGCACAATCCTTGACCTCGTACGGTCCCGCGTCGACGGCGGTGTAGTATCCTCCCAGGAAAATCGACGGATCCCCGAACCTTCGATCGGTCCTGACGAGCTCGGGCCAGTACACGTTCTTGCGACCATCGTGACGGTCTACGTGGAGCCAGCACGACCGGCTATCGGACAAGATGCCGTGTACGAAGACGAGCGCAGCGGAAGACGACGTGTACTGATACCAGATATTGTTCTGGCCGGCGGGCGGAATCGTGGGGACGCTGTTCATCGAGACGCAGGCTTCATCCTTACTGCCCGGGAATTGTATTGGCAAGCGAGTTGATGGGTCAAGGCCGGAGTGAACGCGTCGTAGCCCAACGGAGGACCCCATGACGGAGGTAAGAGCGGCGATCGTGACGGGCGCGGCGAGCGGGCTCGGCCGCGCCATGGCGCTCGGCCTGGTGGCTAGCGGGATCAACGTGGTGGCGGTCGACCGGGACGCAGCGGGGCTCGCCACGCTCAAGCCTGCGGGCGTGGGCCGCACTGGCAGGGTGCTACCGCATCTTGCCGACCTCGCGCGGCCGGACTCCTTCGAGTCCGTCACCACGGCCGCCCTCGAGGAGTTCGGCCGCATCGACGTGCTCGTGAACAATGCCGGCATCGGCCAGGATTCGGTGCGGGCCGATCAGCGCCGGAATCCCATCCGCCTGTGGGAAGCGCCGCCCGAGCAGTGGAGCCGCTTCCTCGCCGTGAACGCGACCGCGCCGATCATGATGGCGCGCGCGGTGGTCCCGCATCTGATCCGCGCCGGCTGGGGACGCGTGATCACCGTTACCACCAGCCTCGGCACCATGGTTCGGGCGGGCTATCTCCTCTACGGCTCTAGCAAGGCGGCGGCCGAGTCCGCCATGGCGGTGCTCGCTGCGGATCTCGCGGGCACCGGCGTGACCTCCAACGTGCTCGTGCCCGGCGGCGTCACCAACACGCCGCTCGTGGGCCCGGACGCGGGTGACCGCAGCAAGATGCTCCAGCCCGAGATCATGGTGCCGCCGCTACTGTGGCTCGTGTCCCGCGAGGCCGACCGCGTGAACGCGCGACGTTTCGTGGCGGTGGATTGGGACACGACGCTGCCCCCCGCCCAGGCCGCGGAGAAAGCGGGCGTCCCCATCGCCTGGCTCGGGATCGCGCGGATGCCGATCGAGCCGAAGTAGCCCCCGTCATCGTCGGTAGAGAGCCTTGAGCCACGGCGGCGCCACCAGGGTCGTGAGCATCACCGCCGCCACGAGGACCGAGTAGAGACCCTCTCCGATCACCCCCGCGAGGAGCCCGGCGCCGGCGAAGATGAGCCCCACCTCGCCGCGCGGCACCATCCCCACGCCGACGGGCCAACGCCGTACTCCCGGGGTGTAGACCACCAGCCCCGCCGCGAGCTTCGTGCCCACGGCCACCGCGGTGAGGAGCAGGACCAGCCAGAAGAGGCCGGCGCCGCCCGGCCCCAATGGGTTGAGGATGACCAGCTGCACCTTCATGCCCACGATGACGAAGAAGATGGGGACGAGCAGGTCCGCGATCGGCTTGAGCCGGTGCTCGATGACCTCGCGTTGCCTGGTCGTGGCCAGCACCAGGCCCGCCGCGAACGCGCCGATGATCGGAGCGAGACCCGCGAGATCCGCGAGCACCGCCAGCGCCACCGCGAACACCACCGACGAGACGATGGTGGTCCCGCGTGCGCGCATGCGCTCGATGACCTCGAGCATGCGCGGCGCCAGGCGCACCCCCACCAGGATGGCCAGCGCCACGAAGCCGACGGCGGTGACGCCGAGCACGCCGAGCGAGCCCGCGGAGATCGTGCCCGTCTGCGCGAGCGCGGTGACCACCGCCAGCACGAGCAGGGCCAGGATGTCGTCGACCACCGCCGCGCCCAGCACCACCCTGGCCGCAGGATCCTGGAGGCGCCCGAGATCGGCCAGCACGCGCGCGGTGACGCCGACGCTCGTCGCGGTGAGCGTGGCTCCGACGAACACCGCCACCAGGGGGGCATGGCCCAGGACGGTCATCAGGGCAAAGCCGGCGCCGAAAGGCGCGATGACGCCGGCCAGCGCGACCAGGCTCGCCTGCGGTCCCGCCCGCGCGAGGTCGCCCAAATCGGACTCCAGCCCGACTTCGAACAGGAGAATGAGCACGCCGATCTCGGCGAACGCGTGAAGCGGCTCGGATTCGTGAACCAGCCCGAGAACGCCGGGCCCGATGATCACCCCGGCCACCAGCTCGCCCAGGACGGCCGTCTGACCCAGCCGCGTCATCCCTTCGCCCGCCAGCTTGGCGGCGAGCCACACGACGAGGAGGCCCAGCAGCAGCTCGCGCGTCTCCATCGCTACGGGATCATCGTGAGCCCGTCGCAGCGGGCCCTCACCTCCGCGACCGAGGAACACGTCTTCACCAGCTCGACGAAGGCCCCCAGGGGAGTCGCCTCGACGCTGCCGGGAGTCGCCGCGGCGGTCAGGCGACCGAGCGCTGACCGTCCCCGGTCGCTGTCGAGCTCGCACGCGAAGATCTTCTCGGATCCGAGCCCAAGGAACTTCACGGTCTCGATCGTGACCGTCCCGCCTTTGAACCCTCCCTTGTCATGGCTGACGACGATCTTCTCACCGCTGTTCAGTGTGATCTGGCAATAGGAGCCTGCGCGCGGATCCGTGACGAACCGTCCTACCTTGGCCATGGCGTCTCCCCCAGAGAAAGTCGGGTCCCGCGTGTGGTGCCTGGATGACGTCCGCGTGGGGCGTCGTCGCGTCGGCGAGGAGCGACTATCAGTGCGGGTCTTCAGCGAGCGAAGGCGGACCGCAGACCGCTCTTGGCAGGCAGCCGGGGACCCGGCCAGCCAAGCGCGCGGGATCGGCGAAGAGCGGGCGCGGCCGCGGGACAGGCACGACCCGCGGCTCGGGCGGCGCCGACGCAAGGCGTGGAAGCTTGGGCGCCGCGACCAGCTCGGCGACGTGGCGGAGGCGGTTCATGCGCGCACCCTCGACTGAGCCCGCGGTGTCGAACACGAAGGCGCCGGGCATTGCGGGCAGCGACAGATCGAGGGCCACGTAGACGAGGAAGGCGACCAACAAGGCGCGTCGGGTCACGGGCAAATTCTAGCGTGGCCCTCGCGCGCACGCCAGGCGGGGACGCCGTCGGCGCGAGAGACCTCTGGTAGTATGACGACCCAGGGCCGGAGTGGAGAAACGGCAGACTCGCGGCGCTCAAAACGCCGTGCCCGCCAGGGCGTGCGGGTTCAAATCCCGCCTCCGGCACCACAATCAGCCGCTTGGCAGGCCCCCGCCCCGCCCCCGTAAACGCCTGCTCCGGAGCCCTCGTCTCATCTGGTGAACGGCGCCGAGATCCTGACACGCACGCACCCAGCCACTCACACGACGAGACAAGGAGAGCGGACATGAAGACGCGCACGCTGTCATTGACGCTGGCCGCTGCCGCCGCCGCGCTGAGCCTTGGCGCCGCCGCCCCCGCCTTCGCCGATTCCTACGAGCAGATCATCGACCGCCGCCAGGACCGCCAGGACGACCGCATCGACCAGGGCATCACGTCGGGCGAGCTCACGCGCCCGGAAGCCGCCCGCCTCCAGCGGGGCCAGAACCACGTGAATCGGATGGAAGACCGCGCCCTCGCCGACGGCACGATCAGCCATGGCGAGTTCCGGCGCATCGAGCGGGCGCAGAACGTCGAGAGCCACCGCATCTACCGCCAGAAGCACGACCGCCAGCACCGCCCCGGCCGGTAGAACCCGGCGGCCCCGCCGCACCGGACGAGCCCGCAAGTATTCGCCATCCTTGACAGAACAGGGCGTAGTCAGTATTCTGACCGGTGCGGTGGGGCTGTAGCTCAGTTGGGAGAGCACAAGGCTGGCAGTCTTGGGGTCAGGGGTTCGAGCCCCCTCAGCTCCACCAAAAATCGAAACGGGGTCACGGATCGCTCCGTGACCCCGAAGCGTTTCGGCCACGCGGGGAGGGCACGATGAACGTCGAGGTGGCATTGAATCGGTTGCGTGAGGCGATCGAGGAGCGGGGCTCCGGCGTCTATCTGATCACGGTCTCGGGCGATGCGCGCCCGCATGCCGTGTACCTGGACGCGGCGTGGGAGAACGGCCGGCTCGCCGTCGTCGGCGTGGGCGCGACCACGACGGCCAACGCGGCGGCGCGGCCGAACGTATCGCTGCTCTTCCCGGTCAGCGCGGCTGCGGACTACACGCTCTTCGTCGACGGCCCCGCCACGGTCGAGGCGCGCGGCGACGAGCGCTGCGTCGTGGTCACGCCCACCCGCGCCGTCTTCCATCGTCCCGGTGCGCCGAGCGATCCCGCCTCGTCCTGCACCTCGGACTGCGTCCCGATCCTTCAGGCGCCCACTCGCCTCGCGCCGCCCCGCTGATCGACGACGCGCCCCACACGTTACGAGGCTTGCGGAGCGGGATGCTTCGCGGCAGAGTAGCGGCCACTCACCCAGAAGGAGGGGCCTATGCCGTTCTACGGTCGCGGCGCCGTGCGCATCCACTATGAAGAGGTCGGCTCCGGGTTTCCGCTGCTGCTGATTCCGGGCGGCGGGCTCAATTCCGCCATCAGCTGGTGGGCGAGCGGCGCCGCCTTCAACGCCATGGAGGAGTTCAAGGACGACTTCCGCTGCATCTCCATGGACCTGCGCAATGCGGTCACCGGGCAGTCGACCGGCCCCCTCGAGGTCGACCGGCCCTGGGACGCCCACGCCGACGATCAGCTGGGGCTCATGGACCATCTGGGCATCACGAAATTTCTCGTGCTCGGAAACTGCATCGGAGGCCCGTTCATCTGGAAGCTGCTTCAGCGCGCGCCCGACCGTGTGATCGCCGCGGTGATGAGCCAGCCGAGCGGCTATCGGCCGGAGGAACCCGACCTCTTCTGGAACAACAACACGACGAACTGGGGTCCCGCCCTCTGCGCGAAGCGCCCCGACATCACCATGCCAATGGTCGAGCGCTTCCTGACCACGATGTACCGCTCGCCCGCCGACTTCGTCTTCACGGTGACGCGTGATTTCGTGCGCAGCTGCCGCACCCCGATCTTGGTGCTGCCGGACGACATCCCGGCGCATCCCTACGCGGTGGCGATGGAGGTCGTGAGCCTCGCGCCCAACGCGGAGGCGTCGATCTACCCGTGGAAGGAATCCAAGGACACGATCCGCAAGGTCGTCGAGCATGTGCGGACATTTCTCAAGACGCACGAGCCCGCCACGGGGCGTTGAGCTTTCATCCGCGAAAGGAGCCCGCTATGCACGCGCTGTTGAGGACGAGGGCACGAGTGCTCGGGGCCATGCTGGTGACGCTGGCGATGGTGTCGGCAGTGGGCATCGCCGTCGCTCAGACCGAGGAGGGCATCGCGCACCACTACAGCGACAAGTTCGAGGGCAAGAAGACGGCGAGCGGCGAGATGTACGACAAGGCAAAGCTCACCGCGGCGCACAAGAAGCTCGCGATGGGCACCAAGGTCAAGGTGACCAACGTCGAGAACGGCAAGAATGTCGTGGTCACCGTCAACGATCGGATGGGCGCTTCGAGCAAGGCGGTGATCGACGTCACCCCGCGCGCGGCCGAGGAGCTCGGCTTCAAGGGCGGGCAAGCCAAGGTCAAGCTGGAAGTCCAGAAGTAGCGCAGCCGTGCGCGACCCGGACGGGCATCGCCGGCGCTCAGCGCGCCGGCGACGCCACGAATATGGGGATCTTCCGGGCCGTCTTCGCCTGATAGTCCGCGTAGGGCGGAAACGCGGCGACGGCGAGGTCCCAGAGCCGCGCCCGTTCCGCGTCGTCCTGCACCTCGCGGACGCGCATGGGCTGCACCATCGTGAGGTCGCGAATCTCCACCGCGGGATTGGCGCGCAGATTGTAGACCCATACGGGATTCGTCGGCGCGCCGCCCACCGAGCCGACGAGGACGTAATTGGCGCCGTCCTTGACGCGCATCAGCGGCGTTTTCCGGATCGCGCCCGTCTTGTTCCCGGTGTGCGTGACGATGATCACCGGCAGCCCGGTGTCGCGAAGCGTCGTCCCCAAGGTGCCACCGCTTCCTTCATAGAGCTCGACCTGCTCGCGTACCCACTGTCGGGGGCTCGGGATGTAGTCCGGCATGCGGTCTCCTCGCTGGGTTCTCTCGTCAGATCTGGCGGCGGCGTCCGAGGACGGGCTCCTGCTTGACCCCGTGCCCTGCCTCCTCGATGGGCACGTACTGACCGCGGTCGGGGTCGAAGGCGTGTACGCTCCCCTCGGCGATGTCGTAAATCCACGCGTGCAGGGTGAGCCGGCCGCAGGCGAGCGCCGCCATGACGCTCGGGTGCGTGCGAAGATGCTCGATCTGGACCAGCACGTTTTCCCCCACCGCCGTCTCGACCAGCTCGTCGCCGGTCACGTCCGGGTAGGCGGCACGGAGGATGCGGCGCGTGCCATCGCAGTGGCCGAGCCAGGCCGCCACCGCGGGCATGTCCTTGACCTCGGAGGGATCGATCACCGCCTTCATCGCGCCGCAGTGCGTGTGGCCGCAGATGATGATGTCGGAGATGCCGAGGGCCTCGACGCCGTACTCGATGGCGGCCGACTCCCCGGACGGCACCCCCCAGGGCGGGATGATGTTCCCGGCATTGCGCAGGATGAAGAGCTCCCCCGGTTGGGTCTGCGTGATGAGGTTCGGCACGATGCGTGAATCCGAGCAGGTGATGAAGAGGGAGTCCGGCGCCTGCTTGTCCACCAGCCGCCGGAAGAGCTCGCGCTGGGGGCCGAACACGCCGGCCTGGAATCGATGGATGCCCTCGACGAGGTTCCTCACGCGGCGCCTTTCCCGGTTCGGCTACTCGGCGTAGGCCGTCGGGGTGGCGGCCGTCTGCGCGGCGAAGATCGAGCGATAACCCACGCGGTCCCAGCGGGGCGGCAGTTTCGCAGGATAGGGCTCCATGTGCACGTACGCCGGCTCGTCGCCTCGTACGAGCTCACCGGTATGCGTGGTCGGGGCGGGCGCGGGCGTGAGCGGCAAGGCGTCGGCCGCGGCATAGACGTTCAGGAGCAGCGGCCGCATGCGCGGCGAATGATTCGCGGCGGAGCCGTGCACCACGCGGCAGTCGATGACGATCACCGTGCCGGCCGGCCCGCATGCCTCGACCGCCCGGTCCACGGGCAGCCCAGCTACGTCGCGCGGTTTGAGGGCGCCCGTCCAGCCGCCGCGCTCGTCGAACTGGTCGAAGATCGGCCCGCCCTGCGTGCCGGGCAGCAGGGTGAGCGGCCCCTGCGCGTGGCCGGTGTCCTCGAGATACACGCCGAACGTCAGCACGCCGCAATGGGTGTGCGGCCAGGCCTGGATATCCTGGTGCCAGCGCACCGCATCGCCGCCCGCCGACCACTTGAAGTTGAGCTTGGAGCTGTGAAAGCGCAGATCGGGGCCCAGCAGGTCTGCCACGAGGTCGACGACAGCGGCGTCCCGAGCGAAGGTCCAGAGCTCGGGGTGCTGGTCCACCGCTTTGCGCAGGCGCCGGATGTTCGGCTTCGCGGCGGTGTGGTCGGGAGCCAGGTCGAATTGATCGTCGGACGCGGTGAGCGCGCGCGATTCCTCGACCTTGGCGACGACGACCGCGCGCAGACGCTCGAGCCACGCGCCGCCGACATGGCCGGGGACGACGAGAAAGCCGTCCGTGAAGTACCGCTCACGCTGCCGCTGCCCCAGCACCAGCGGCGGCCGACTCAGGATCTGGTCTGGACGCATGGGAAGAGTGTACCCGGCGCCGGGTCCGAAATACGCGGGGCGATCGCCGTGGGAAGGTCGGCGAGCACGCCGCCGTGGTGGTCGCCGGCGAGCGGAATGATCCTAGACTTCCAGGTTCTCGCGGCGTACCGACTCGTTCCGGGCGAGGTCGGCCGGGGTGCCCTCGAACACGATGTGCCCGTGCCCCATCACGTACACGCGATGGGAGATCTTCAGCGCGATCGTGAGCTTCTGCTCGACGAGGAGAATCGAGACGCCCCGGCGGGCGATTTCATCGAGGAACTGACCCACCTGGACCACGAGCATGGGGGCCAAACCCTCGGTGGGTTCGTCGATGATGACCAGCTCCGGGTCGCCCATCAGCGTGCGACCCATCGTGAGCATCTGCTGCTCACCGCCCGAAAGCACGCCAGCCGGATTGTGCTGCCGGTCCCGGAGATGCGGGAACAGCGCGAACATGTCGTCGAAGCTCCAGCGACCGAATTTCCCCGCGCGCTTGAGCCCGAGCTCCAGATTCTGCCTCACCGTCAGCGTGGGGAAGATCTGACGATCCTCCGGCACGTAGCCGATGCCGGCATGGGCGATCTGATCGGGGCGGAGTCCGGCGATGCTCTTCCCCTTGAACAGGACCTCGCCGACGGGCTCGACGAGGCCCATGATCGCCTTGCACGTGGTGGAGCGGCCGACGCCGTTCCGGCCGAGCAGGCTTACGATCTCGCCGCCCTTCACTTCGAGGTTCACGCCCTGGAGGATGTGACTCTTGCCGTAGAAAGCATGGAGGTCGCGGACCGAGAGCATCAGGCCGCCTCGGCCGGCGCGCCCAGGTAGGCGTCCTGCACCGCGCGGTTGGCGCGAATCTCCGCGGGCGGCCCGGAGGCGATGACCTGCCCGTACACCAGCACGGTGACCACATCGGCGAGGTCGAACACCACGCTCATGTCGTGCTCCACCATCACGAGGGTCTTGCCCGCGGTGATCCGGCGGATCAGCGCGACCGCGTGGTTGGCCTCGCTCCGGCTCATGCCCGCGGTCGGCTCGTCGAGGAGAATGGTGTCCGCGCCGCCCGCGATCGTGATGCCAATCTCGAGGGCGCGCTGCTCGGCATACGAAAGAAGTCCCGCGGGCACGTCCCGCCGCGTCTCCAGGTTGACGTCGGCGAGCAGGCGCGCCGCCTGGTCGTTGAGGGTGCGCTGACCGCCCATGAGGTGCCAGAAGGAGTACTTGTAGCCCCGCGACCAGAGGAGCCCGCACCGGATGTTCTCGAAGACCGTCATCCGCGGGAAGATCGACGTGACCTGGAAGCTCCGCGAGAGACCCCGGCGGTTGATCTCGTGGGGCGGCAGCCCATCGATGGGCCGGCCGTGGAGGGCGATGCTGCCGCCGGTCATCGGGAAGCGCCCGCTGATCAGGTTGAACAGCGTGGTCTTACCGGCGCCGTTGGGGCCGATGATGGCGTGGCGCGAGCCCGCGGCCACGTCGAGGCTCACGCCCATGATGACCGCGGTCGAGCCGAAGCTCTTCCGCACGTCGGTCAGCCGCAGCGCGGGCGTGCTCATGCGCGGACCTCCGCCCGCTTGATCTCCTCGCTCACGGCGCCCCACGTCGCGCCGAAGCGGCGCATGGCGAAGCGCAGCCAGAGCCCGCCACCCACCATGAGGGCTCCGGCGATCAGCCAGGGCGGCGCGCTCCGCGGGTCGACGGTGATCCTCGACAGCGTGAAGCTCTTGCCCTGGGCGGCGCCGATGGTCAGGAACGAACAGAGCTCGACGGCCAAGACGAAGCCGACGGTCACCGCGAGGGCGGGAATGAGCAGCCGGAGATAGGGCCCGAGGAGCCGGCCCATGCGCCCCGCCCGCCAGATGGGCTGATGCATGAGCACGAGGCCGGTGAGCCCCATCGGCGCGAACGTGACCATCAGGATGAAGAGCACGCCCGCGTACACCAGCCACGAGTTCGAGAGCAGGCTCACCCAGCTTTGCAGGAGCACGATGAGCACCGCACCGACCACCGGCCCCGCGAACACCCCCACCCCGCCGATGTAGGTCATGAGGAGGGCGTTCGCCGACATGGCACCCGCCACGGTATCGTAGGTCACGATCTCGTAGGTGAGGGTGTAGAGCGACCCCGCGATCCCCGCGAAGAGGCCGGACAGCGCGAACTGGAAGAAGCGGACCATGCGCGGGTCGTAGCCCACGAACTGCGCGCGCTCATGGTTGTCGCGGCACGCGTTGGCCATGCGCCCCAGCGGCGTGCGCGTGAGCAGCAGCATGCCCACCACGGACAGCGCCGTCCACGCCACGATGAGGTAGTAGACCTGGATGGGCGCCCCGTAGCCCATTCCGAGGAGGCTGTGGCCGGTCATGCGGTTCGTGCTCACGCCACCCTCGCCGCCGAAGAAGGTCTGGAACATGAGAGCACAGGAGGTGATCAGCTCCCCGATGCCGAGCGTGATCATGGCGAACGCCGTCGCGCGCTGCTGCGTGGCGAAGTACCCGAGCACGAGGGCGAAGCCCAGCCCGCCCAGCGCGCCGGCCAGCGGAGTCAGCTCGAGCGGCAACGGTACGCCGCCGCCCTTCGTCGCATTGAGAACGTGGGCGGTGACGTAGCCGCCGAGCCCCAGGAAGACGGCGTGGCCGAAGGAGAGCAGGCCCGCCTGGCCCATCAGCATGTTGTAGCTGAGGGCGAAGACGATCGAGATGCCGATCTGGCTCAGCATCGAGACGATGAAGCCCGAGTGGCGTCCCGTGCTCCAGTCGTAGGAGAACCACGGGACCACCACCGCGAATGCCAGGGCGGCCAGCCAGGGCCAGTGGCGGCGGACGAAGCCCGCCGCACCGCCCGCCTCGATGGGCCGCGCCGCCGTTCCGACCGCGCTCACGTGTCGCGTGTCCCCATGAGCCCGCGCGGCTTGATGAGAAGGACGAGGATCAGCATCAGGTAGGGCAGCAGCGCGCCCACGCGGGGCAGCGGCATCGTGAGCACCTCGGCCAGCGGCGTCGCCGAGGTGACCTTGAGCCCGAGGCGCGCGAGGAGATCCGCGAACGAGACGTCCAGCACCACCGCGTACGTCTGCACCAGCCCCATGATGAGCGAGGCGAGGAAGCAGCCCGCGAGCGAGCCCAGCCCGCCGAAGACGACGACCACGAACACGATCGGCCCCATCGTGGCGGCCATGGAGGGCTCGGTGACGAGGTAATTGCCGCCGATCACGCCGGCGAGCCCGGCCAGCACCGAGCCGCCCGCGAACACGATGGTGAACACACGCGGCACGTTGTGACCCAGCGCTCCGACCATCTCCGGGTGGGTCAGCGCCGCCTGGATCACGAGTCCGATGCGGGTGCGGGTGAGGAGAAGCCAGATCCCCACGAACATCAGGATCGAGATCAGCAGCATGAAGCCGCGATAAGCGTGGAAGTTGGAGCCGTAGATGTGGAACAGGGGCCGGTCGAGCACGGGCGGCACGCGATAGGGCACGGGGAGCAGGCCCCACGCCATCTGCACGCCCTTCTCGATGATGAAGGCCAGGCCCACCGTGAATAGCAGCTCGGCGATGTGGCCGTTCCGGTGCACGCGGCGGAGCGCGTACATCTCGACGACCGCGCCCAGCACGCCGGACAGGATGGGCGCGATGACGAGGGCGGGCCAGAAGCCGACGACCCGGCTCACCGAGAACGCGAAGTAGGCGCCGAGCATGTACATGCTCGCGTGGGCGAAGTTCAGCACGCCCATCATCGAGAAGATGAGCGTGAGTCCGCTCGCCAGCATGAAGAGCAACATGCCGTAGACGAGCCCGTTCAGCAGCGAGACGAGCAGGACTTCCATGTAACCGAGGTCTCTCACGCCTGCACCCTCGCCCCCTCACCCTGCCCTTTCCCCCGACGGGGGAGAGGGTTCGATGAGAGGGAGAGGGTTGGGGTGAGGGGTCTTAGGCCGCCGGCCGCTTCATGTTGCAGGTGTTCGGCTGATCGAGGTCCTTGGGCTGCACGGTGGTCTCCGTCTTCCAGCCGAGTCCCGTCTTCTCCGAGTCGTACTTCACCCCCTTGGTGAAGACGCCCACGAAGTACTCACTGAGGATCTGATGGTCCGCCTTCCGCATCGTCACCTGATGGCCGAGCATGTCGGTGATGGAAAGCCCCTCCAGCGCCGCCGCGAACTTCGCAGGATCGGTGGAGCCGGCCTTGTTCATCGCCGCCTGGAGGAACTCGAAGATGGTGCGGAAGCCGGCCGCGTAGAAGTCGAAGTCGTGCTGCGAGCGGAACTGCCGGGTCCAGCCCTCGGTGTCGGTCTTGCCCGTCTCCACCGCGATGTTTTCGTGGAACGCCATCACCGAGCGCACCTTGCCGTTCCCGGCGGGCCCGATGGCGGTGGCCCCGCCGCCGAGGTGCGCGTACATCGTGTAGTAGCGGATGTCGAGGCCGGAATCCATGCCGCTCTTGATCAGGAGCGTCATGTCCGGGCCCCAGTTGCCGGTGAGGAGGGCCTGCGCGCCCGACGCCTTGATCTTCGTGACGTAGGGAGAGAAATCCTTCACCTTGCCGAGCGGGATCAGCTCGTCACCGACCACCTTCACGTCGGGCCTCAGCTTGCCGAGGAACGTCTTCACGTCACGCTGCACCGACTGCCCGAAGAGGTAGTCCTGGTTCAGGAGGTACACCTTGGTGACCTCCTTGGGCAGGGCGCGCGCCATCGTCTCCGCCTTCATGCCCACGTGCGCGTCCATGCGGAAGTGCCAGTAGCTGCACTTCTCGTTGGTGAGCTCGGTGGCCACCGCGCCGCAGTTGACGTAGACGATGCGGTTGTTCGGGTTGCGCTCGTTGTGCTTGTCCACGCCTTCGATGAGCGCGGCCGCGATGTTGGAGCCCGAGCACTGCATGATGATCGGCATGTTCTGGTCGGTCGCGGCTTTGAGGGCGAGGAGCGCCTCGGACGGCTGCGACTTGTTGTCGAAGGAGACGATCTCGAACTTGCGGCCGACGGCGCCACCGCGGCCGTTGATGTAGTCGAGGATGTACTTGAACTGCTGCAGGTTCTGATCGCCCACCTGCGCGAAGGGCCCCGAGAGTGGGTCGGTGTACATGATCTTGATCGTGCCGCCCTGCTGCGCGGTCACGGTGCCCGTGCCGGTCCAGAGGGCGATGACGACGACCAGGATTAGGGCAATGAGCCGCTTGAGCTGGAGCATGAGTCCCTCCTCGTTGAGTGGCGCCGCGCGCGTCCGGCCAAGGCTTCGGGCACGCCGAGGGTATCCCGCTCCGCGGGCCAAGTCAAAGGCGGCCCCGGAGCCCGCAAGGCTACAATGACCGCGCGAGCGCGGCATGGAGCCCCTTCTCGGAATCCCCGTCGGACTGGCGCTGAGCACGGCGACGGGGCTGCGCATCTTCGTGCCGCTGCTGCTCACCGGCTTGGCCGGGCGCCTCGGCTATGTCCCCCTCACTCCCGGCATGAGCTGGATCGCGTCGGACACGGCGCTGGTCGCGTTCGCCACCGCCACGCTGCTCGAGGTCGTCGGCTACTACGTGCCCTGGCTCGACAACCTGCTCGACACCCTGGCCACCCCCGCCGCCATCGCCGCGGGGGTCGTCGCCACCGCGGCAGTCACCCCGGAGCTTCCGCCGCTGCTGCGCTGGACCCTGGCCATCGTCGCCGGCGGCGGCGTGGCGGGCATCGTCCAGGCCGCCACCGCGCTGTTGCGCGTGAAGGCCTCCGCGTTCACGGCGGGCACGGGCAATCCCGTGCTCGCCACCGGCGAGCTCATGGGCTCGCTCATCCTCAGCCTCCTCGCGCTGATCCTGCCGCTTCTCGCCGCCGCCCTCGCCGCGGCGGCGCTGACCATCCTGGCCTGGCGACTCCTCGTCATGGGCCGGCATCGGGCCCGACGATCGACTTGATCACTGGGCCGATTTCGCGAGATCGCGCTCCGATTTGACCGCCGCCGCCGACTCTCGCTACCATGCGCTCGCCTCGCCCGATACCGGACCGATGGGCCCGGAACGCCGCGCTAGCATCTACCGCGCAAACGCCCGAGGAGGCCGATGACAGCTCGTGGAACGGGGGATCGCCGACGATTGGTCATGGCAGTCGGCGCGCTGCTCTTCGCGCCGCTGCTCGCCGGGGCTCAGCCGGCGGGAGGGTCCCCCCGGGTCGGATTCCTCTTCTATGGCTCTCCGGGCCCGTCGCCGGAGATCGACGCCTTTCGGCGCGGGCTCCGTGACCACGGCTACGTCGAAGGCCAGAACATCACGGTCGAGTACCGATTCGCGGGCGGCCGCGTCGGACAGCTCCCCCAGCTCGCCGCCGAGCTGGCGCGGCTCAATCCCGAGGTCATCGTGACGCCCGGGACGCCCGCGTCGCTGGCCGCCAAGAACGCGACGAAGACCATTCCCATCGTGTTCGTGGGAGTGGCGGACGCGGTGGGGGCCGGACTGGTGGCGAACCTCGCCCGCCCGGAGGGGAACACCACCGGGCTCGCCAGCCTCAACGCCGAGCTGGGAGGCAAGCGGCTGGAGATCCTCAAGCAAGTCGCCCCCAAGGCCTCCCGCGTTGCCGTCCTCTACAATCCGGCCGACCGGGCCAATGTCCTGGTCCTGAAGGGGCTTCAGCAATCAGCGCCCGCGCTCGGCCTGACCTTGCAGCCCTTCGAGGTGCGCGAGCCGCGTGACTTCGAAGCGGCGTTCGCCGCGATGTCGCGGAAGGGCGCCCAGGCGATGTTCGGCGCGACTGGGGTTCTGACCACGGAGCACCGCAAGACGGTTGTGGCCCTCGCGGTCAAGAACCGGATCCCCACCATGTGGGGCGACCGGGAGTTCGTCGATGTCGGAGGACTCATGTCGTACGCGGGGAGCTTCCAGGGTCAGGTCCGCGATGCGGCCGCGTACGTGGACAAGATCCTCAAGGGAGCCAAGCCGGGCGACCTCCCCGTGCAGCAGTCCAGCACCTTCGACCTGGTGATCAATCTCAAGACGGCACGGGCGATGGGGTTCACGATCCCGCCCGCGGTGCTCTCCCAGGCCACCGAGGTGATCCAGTAGAGCGTGGGGCACGAGCGCGCCCGGGTCTTGACGGCCTCCCCATCCCAGTACAAGATCGTCGCCGCCGGGGCAGCGCCAATTCACGGGGGAGGCACACATGAAACGCATCGCCTACGCATGCCTGTTGCTCTGCGCTTGGATCGTGGTCGCGGCCGCTCCGGCCAGCGCCCAGGGGACGACGGTCGTCAAGGAGATGGTCGGGGTCTGGCAGCGCGCGGTGACGGAGGTCCTTGACGTGGCCGAGGCGATGCCCGAGGCGAAGTACGATTTCAAGCCCGCCGCCGAGGTGTCGACGTTTCGCGATCAGCTCGTGCATCTCGCCGACATCGCCCAGCGCTGGAGTGACGCGGCCAGCGGGACCAAGAGCGCGGCCCACGACCACGGAAAGAGCCTGACCAAGGCCGAGGTCATCGCGCTCGTGAAGGACAAGTTTCAGGTCGCAGAGGCGAAGCTGGCCGGGCTCAGCGACGCCCAGCTCCTCGAGCAGGTGAAGTTCCCCATCGGGGACCGCATGGTGAGCCGCTACACCTTCTGGTCGGCCCCGATCCTTCAGGCGCGCAACCACTATGGCCAGCTCGTCGTCTATCTCCGGATGAACGGGATCGTCCCGCCGAACACCGCGCGGCGATCGCGGTAGGCTCGACGCCGGCCCGGGACCTCACGGGCACAGCCGCCGGTAGAGGGCTTCGTAGCGCGGGACGATGACGTCGGCCGCGAAGAGGGTCCGCGCGCGGTCCCGGGCCGCCCGGCCCAGCGCGAGTCGGCGCGGGGCATCGTCGAGCAAGGCCTCCACCGCGCCCGCCAGCGCGCCGGCATCGCCCGCCGGCACCAGCACCCCGCTGCGGCCGTCTTCCACCACTTCCGGGATGCCGCCCACCCGCGTCGAGACGCTGGGGCATCCGAAGCACATCGCCTCCAGAATACTCAGACAAAAGCTCTCGGTGTCCGACGTGAAGAGCCCGAGGTCACCGATCTGCAGATACTCCTCGATGGCGCTGACCTTCTCGCGAATGATGACGCGCGCGGTGAGGCCGAGGCGCTCCACGGTCGTCTTGTACGGCGCGAAGCTCTCCCCGGCGAGCACGAGGAGCTTGAAGTCGCGGGCCGAGCGCACGCGGGCCACCGTCTCCAGCAGGAGATCGACACGCTTGCCCGAGCGGAGGTTGGACGAGTGCAGGATGACCAGCTCCTCACCGAGTCCGAGCTCGCGGCGGACCTCGGCCGGGGACCGACGGGGCGGCCGGGGGGCGAAGAAGTTGTGGATGACCTCGATGGGCTGCCTGAACTCGAGCACCTGCTGCGTCTCTCGCTTCAAGGACTCGGACACCGCAGTCACCGCGTCCGAGCGGCTCAGCGCATACCGGATCGCGGGCGCATATCCCGGGTCCGAGCCCAGCAATGACGTGTCGGTCCCATGAAGCGTGGTCACGACCCGTGGCTGATGCTCGGGCGGAAGCATGGCCCGGGCGAGCATCGCCGCGGTCGCGTGCGGGACGGCGTAGTGCACGTGGAGGACGTCCAGCCGGTGCTGCAGGCTCACCTCGGCCATGCGTACCGAGAGCGGGAGCGTGTAGTCGGGGAATCGGAACAGCCCATACTCGTTGATGACGACGGAATGGAACTGCAGCCGCGGCGCGTCGACCGGGAGACGAAACGGGCGCTCGTAACAGATGAAATGCACCTCGTGGCCTCGGTTGGCCAGGTCCTCACCCAGCGCCGTCGCCAGGACGCCGCTTCCCCCCACCGAGGGGTAGCACGTGATGCCGATCCGGAGCGCCGCCTCCGTGCTCATGTCAGGGGCCGGGCGGGGCCGACGGCGCCGTGTAGGCCTCGTCGGGCCGATCGATCTCGTCGCGCGGGACAAAGGCGATCTCGCCCAGATCCCCGCGGTTGAGGTAGCCCTGCTCGCCCTCCCCGGCGACGTAGTGCGTGCATTGCAAGACTGACTGCATCCACCGGAACCGGGTGTCCCGGGCCGGGCTGACCTGCTCCTTGGTGTACGGGGGCGCCGGCATGTCGAGGAACGTGTCGCCTCCCGCGTGGAGCTGAAGACCACCGTCTCGGGCTCGCGCGCGCACGATCTCGCCCTCATAGGGCACGTCAACGAAGAAATCGCTCACCTCGCAGGCCCGCCGCCTCACCGCCGGATCGCCCGACCGAGTCACCTCGATGCCATCGAGCCAGCCGAGCTGCCGGTACATCTCCAGGCAGAACTCCCCCACCGTCACCGCCCGGATCGTCCGGAACAGGTCGATCAGCGGCGCGTCCACGTAGTTGGGAAGCTGGTGAGCCGTCCGCTCCCGCCAGCCTTCGGCGATCCGCTTCCCGTACAGCGGCGAGAATTTCCGTTGGACCTTGCTCGCCACCGCGAAATTCAGCGCGGCCGGCTCGCCGGTGGTCCGGTGCCGCAAGATCGTGCGGGTCTCGCGCGAGTCGTGATCGCTATCGTGATAGAAGAACACGACGCGCCCGCCGATCTCGGCCTGGAGCCGCCGCGCGGTCTGGATCTTCGCGACGAGGAACCGTCGCGGGAAGAATCCGCACGGCTGCTGGCCGAATGCGATGGTGGGCTCCGCGCTCATGACCGGGACACGGCGCTCCGAGGCCCCCGCGTCCCCAGCAGGGGTTGCAGGAGCAGGCTGAACCCGACGCACGCCGCGCAGCCGATCAGGTTGTACCAGAGATAACCAATGTTGAGCGACACGAACATCACGATCACCAGGGCCTGCGCGGCCACCGCGGCGGCGAACACCGCGTTGCCGCCCACGCGGCGGAGGAAGAACGCCACCAGGAAGATCCCCAGCATCACCCCGTAGAAAATGGAGCCCAGGATGTTGATCGCCTCGATGAGGTTCTCGGCAAAGCCGGCGAAGAGCGCGAATCCGATGGCAAAGACGCCCCACAGCGCGGTGAACCGCTTCGCCACCCGCACATTGCGTGCCTCGTCGACCGCGGCGACGGGGCGCAGCCGTCGCCAGAAGTCCATCGTGGTCGTCGTGCCGAGCGCATTGAGCTCGGCCGCCTTGGACGACAGCGCCGCGGCGAACATCACGGCGACGAGGAGGCCGATCGCTCCATGGGGAAGCTCATTCAGGATGAATGTGATGAACACGTAGTCCGAATCCTTCGTCTTCGCGCGCGAATCCGCCGCGAGGAGGGCCGCCTTCGCGTCAGCGCGCAGCCGGTCGGCGCGCTGGTGGGCCGCGACCATGGCCGTCCGGGTCGCGCCTTCCACGGCGGGGTCCGCGGCGCGCCGCGCCTCCGTCCAGGCTCGGATGGCGGCCCGCGTCTCGCCGACCGCGGCGGCGTATTCCACCTCGAGCGTCCGCAGCCGAGGGCCGGCGGGGCCGTCCGCGTGCCGCTGCCATTCGGCCCGGTTGAAGAAGACGGGCGGGGCGTGGAACTGGTAGAACACGAACAAGAGCGCCCCCAGAAGCAAGATCACGAACTGCATGGGGATCTTCAAGATCGCGTTGAACATCAGGCCGAGCCGGCCCTCACGCAGCGAGGCGCCCCCGATGTAGCGCTGCACCTGCGACTGGTCCGTGCCGAAATATGACAGCGACAGAAAGAGGCCGCCGAACAGGCCGGTCCAGAGTGTATACCGCCGGCTGGGGTCCATGGAGACGTCCACCGCGTTCAGCTTGCCGAGCGCTCCCGCCACGTGCGCGGCCCCGCTGAATCCGAGGCCTGCGGGCAGCTTGACGAGGAGCACGACAAGCGCCGTCACCATGCCGCCGAAGATCACCGCCATCTGCCACTTGTGCGTCAGCCCGACCGCTTCGCTGCCCCCGGTCACCGTGTACACGATCACGAGCACGCCGCTGAACACGATCACGAGATCGAGGGGCCAGCCCAGGACGGTGGAGAGGATGATCGAGGGCGCGTAGATGGTCACACCCGTCGCGAGGCCGCGCTGCAGGAGAAAAAGCGCCGCTCCGAGCAGACGGGTCTTCTCGTCGAAGCGCCGCCCCAGGAACTCGTACGCGGTGTAGACATCGAGACGTCGGTAGACGGGCAAGAACACCGCGCACACGATGATGAGGGCGAGCGGCAGCCCGAAATAGTTCTGCACGAATCCGATGCCGCTCTCGAATCCCTGGCCCGGAATCGAGAGAAACGTGATCGCGCTCGCCTGGGTCGCCATCACCGAGACGCCGATGGTGCCCCATCCCGTCGACACACGGCCCCGAAGGTAGGTGTCGAGGCTGCGGATGTCGCGCGTGCGCCATGCGCCGTAGAACGCGATGCCGACCATGGTGCCGATCAGCACCACCCAATCGACGAGGTTCACGAGTAGAACCGGCTGAACGCCGCGAGCAGCACCACGAGGAGGACGAACCAGCCGAGCACGACGAGGTACAGAGAGCGCCAGGTATCAATTCCGGGCACACCAGGCGGCTCGGCGTCGGACCGCTCCTCGGCCGGTGGCCGCTTCACTTGCCCAGGGAGACCAGATTGGCGAACAGCCGATAGGCCCCCGGCACTCCCTCCGGGAGCTGCCGGAACCACGCCAGGCTGGTGTACACGAAGTGCCCCTTCCCGTATCGAGCCACGAGCAGGCCTCCCCGGAGCGGCGTCTCGCCCGGATCACCCGTCGCGAGGAGTGGCGTGAACCGCTCGTCCCACCGCTCGGGGAAATACAGACCCCGTTCCTGCGCCCAATCCTCGAAGTCGTCCGGGGTGATGCGGTTGGGAGTGTTCAGAGCTGGATGGTCCGGCGCGAGAATGGCCACCGGCGCGTGCTCGTCGGTCACGCGGCTCCGGGAGATCTGCAGCTGGAACGGCGCGAGCCAGTCCTCCTTCAAGCCTTGCGCGACATTGTATTGCGCGACGAGGGTCCCGCCCGCCTCGACGTACGCGAACAGCCCGGGAAGGTGCGCGGCGAGGTCCGTTCGAACATTGAAGGCCCGGATACCGATCACCACCGCATCAAGTGTGCGGAGGTTTTCCGCCGTCAGCCCGTCCCCGTTCAACCGCGCCACCGCGTACCCCATCTGCTCGAGGGCGCCCGCCACCTCGTCGCCGGCGCCGGGCAGGTAGCCGACGCGGCGGCCGCGGATGGCCAGATCGAGCGAGAGCGCTTTCAGCGTCGCGGGCGGGTGCAGGAGCTGAAACGGAAGGTGCTCGTAGCGAACCTCGATGCGCTGCTGGTTGAAGCGCATGCCGTCGATCTCGACCCTGGCCTCGACCGAGCCCGTCGTGGGCCCAGCCGGGGGCGTGACGGTGAACGCGACATGAGCCCGATCGGGCGGCGCGGCCAGCCGGAAGGGCTGTGACGCGGGCGAGATCGTCCAGCCGCTCGGCGCCTTCAGCTGGACGACGCCGGCGACGCGCGCACGAGCCGCGGTCACCTCCACCGACACCGGACGCGGGGCGCCGGGAGTGAAGAGCTCGACCGGCGCGGCGAAGCGCAGCGAGACCGGCGGAATGACTTGCAGGCGGCGGCCGGGGGTCCCGGTCGACGCTCCGGCCACCGGCTCGCCCTGAATCACGAGGGTCTGACCACCGACCTCGAAGACGTATTCGACCGGGAGCACGGGCGGGTTCTCCGCCCGGCCGATGAGCGAGGCGTCGTCCACTCGAAACAAGCCCGGCGTGCTTTCATGGCGGAGCCAGTACGGCTGGCTCGGAACGGTGGTCCGGGGCAGCGTCTGGCTCGCTTCACGAACGACCGGCCGGCCTTGCCGGAGGTCGAGCGCCTTGCCGAATAGCCGGTGCGTCGCGGGATCGCGCATCGCGACCCAGCGCACGGGGAGGCTCGCGCGCGCCACGCTCGCGGTGTGACGGAGCTTCACCGTCTCGCCGGGCACGATCTCGCTGCGGTCCGCGACCGTCTCGACTTCCAGGCCGAGGCACGCCTGGAGGATCCGATCGAGCTGCCTGCGCTTATCGTTCACGAGGGGGTCGGCGGGGACGCGGGCCAGATGGTCGCGGATCGCGAGCAAGGCGGGCACGCTCGCCTCGGGCGCGCTCGGATCGAATCGTGCGATGGCCTCGCCAGTCAGTCGTCCGATCTCGGCTCCGCCCGCCACGCGGCCCCACGTCGTGTCGACGCCGTCGAAGAGGTCCTGCGCGGCCGGCTCCCCGCCGAGGGGCAGGAAGCCCTCGATCCGCGCCCCGCCGGTGGGTGCCAGGGCGCCCTCCATGCCCTCCGTGCCGAAGCCCTGCGTCTTGTGCATGCCACGGCTCCGCGCCGCGATCGAGGCGAAGGATTCTCCCAGCACCGGATCGGCGCCCCCCACGTCCAGGCGCACCACGCCGGGCCCGTCTGGCACCGGTGCGGCGGCCCCCAGGAGCCCCGCTCGGTTGTGAAGGATCCGCTTGGGCTGCCAGGGCGTCAGCTCGCCGAGCTGCTCGGGGAACGCGCGGGGGTCGCCGGCCTGCTTGAAGGCTTCCACGGCGAGAACGGCGGAGGCGGTGTGATGCCCGTGGGTGTCACCGGGCGTCGGCGCGAAGCGCGTGATCATCACGTCCGGCCGAAAAGCGCGAACGACGCGCACGATGTCGGAAAGGACTGCGTGCTCGTCCCAGATCTGGAGCGTCTCGCGATAGTCCTTGGAATAGCCGAAGTCGCGCGCGCGCGTGAAGTACTGCTGGCCTCCATCCAGCCGCCGCGCGGCAAGCAGCTCCTGGGTGCGCGCCACGCCGAGCGCCTCCCCCAGCTGGGCGCCGAGGATGTTCTGCCCCCCATCGCCCCGCGTGAGCGAAAGGTAGGCGGTCCGATAGCCGCGGCCCCGCGCCAGATACGTGATGGCGTGCGTGTTCTCGTCGTCGGGATGCGCGGCGACGTAGAGGACGCTACCCAGCGTGTTGAATCTCTGCAGCTCGTGGAGAATGACTGGCCCCTTGGCGGGCTCGGCGGCCCGGCCGTCCGCGGCGCCGCCGACCAGCAGGCACGCGACGATGGCGGCTAGCCAGACGATCGCGCGGGGGCGCGCATCCTGCCCCCTCTTGGTCGACATGATGGCCGGTCCCGGGCTCATGGTGTAGATCACCGCGGCGCTCGGGGAAGGAGACCCGGTGAGCCGCACTTCCCCCCCAGCGCCGCGCACCGGGGCGCCGCCCTCGATCTCGGCCCGCCGCCGGCGATCAGCGCGATCGTGCCCCGGGGCGCGGGACGGTGTCAAGGTTACCGGCCGCCGGCGGTCGGCTCACCGGGGCTGAATCCACGCGGACGGTGAACCGCCTCATCCTCGGGGGCTGGCGCCATCAGGGGCCCGCGCCATAGCGCTGCAAGACCGGCACTTTCACCGGCCAGCCCGCCTCGAGCTTCGCGTCGGGCGCGCGCCCGTTGGCGACCGCCATGCGCGCGGCGTCCCATGTGCCACCACCGCGCGCCAGCACCTGGGCCACCGTCTCGCCGGCCCGCGCGGGGCGCAGCCGCAGGCGGCTCTCCAGGATGCGCTCGCGATCAGCGGGACGCAGGGGTCGGAAGCTTCGCGCCGCGCGATCCAGCACGGCGCCATAGCGGTCCCAGGCCCGGCGGGGGGCTAGACCCAGCACCCGGAAGATCCGCGGCCGATGCGCGATCCAGGTCAGCGCCGCTCGATCGCCGTCACGCGTCTCGGCGAG